>ERZ1673752.124-NODE-124-length-143133-cov-199.880275_pt1 | contig 143133 bp, 114 predicted proteins | sample MGYA00580195_ERZ1673752 | MGnify/ENA primary metagenome ERZ1673752 (study PRJEB41218, sample SAMN15661744) | gut metagenome | host: Homo sapiens | place: Canada: London | collected 2015-08-20/2019-03-30 | study: EMG produced TPA metagenomics assembly of... | reverse complement strand
GACAGGTGGCTCTCGCCACACCGGACTGGCGGCTCCGCCGCACCGTAATATTCATATCGCCGTAACAAAATTACATCTCTTTACCAATTCAGCAGTAAAATGACCTTTCCCTGCACCTATTTCAAAGATGTTATCTTTTTCATCTAAACTTATGCAATTCATTATTTTTTCTATGTGATATTTTGAAGTAATAAAATTTTGACTATCTTTTATATTTACTTTGTTCATTATAACCTCTCCTTAACAATAGCAAGCACTGCACCAGCTGCTGCGATAATTAAATCAGCACCAATCATTATCTTCTTCCTATCATGACGATCCACTAGCACACCAATTGCAGGTCCAAAGACCGCATAGGGTAAAAAACCTACTAGTGAAGCCATAGACAAGACCATCGCAGATCCAGTTTTTTCTGTAAGGTAAAAAATAATCGCCATTTGCAGGATGGCACTAGTGATTAATGATACTGCTTGCCCTGCCCATATTGTATAAAACTTAAGTTTCCAATTGTTGTATTTTTCCATTTATATTATCTCCTGCATATTATTTTGCTTGAATTTCTATTTTGAATAGCATTCTAGGCAATAAAAAATGCAGGCCTAAATCCACAATGTGGCTTTTGGTCTGCATACATACAATTTGGAAACATTCATATTAAAGACATAGTTAAATAAAGGTATAGTTTAATAACCTATATCCTCACCGTAACTAATGAATGCTCAATATCGTATAAATAAGCACAACAAAAAAGCCTATCATCGGGGATAGATTCTGCTTTTTTTATTGCCAGCTTATCTTAAACGCATTGAGGCTGTCATAGTTTCGGTTCCTCCTAAATTCTTATTTGGATCATCATATATTTTAACACAATAAGTCATTTTAAGCAACTTTTAAATTAAAAAATCCATTAAAATGAATATTTCGCCCCAAACAGGCCAGCAAAACGGAGGAAATAGGTCCAGGGTCACGGTGGAGATGAGTCCAGGTGTACGGTTGCAAGTCCAGGCAGTAGAATAGATGAGGCACGCAAAGCGTGACTATCTATTGGGAGGTGTGCCATTATGGCAACCAACTATCGGGAAATCTTGCGGCTGGCAAAGCTGGGGTACAGTCAACGGAGCATTGCTGCCAGCGCGGGCTGTGCCAGAAGCACGGTACAGCGAGTTCTGGAACGGGCGGAATCAAATCCACACACTTTAGAAGAGCTGCTGGCCCTGTCAGACAAGGGAATACAACAAGCTTTGTTTCCCGCGTCATCTATCCCTTCCACGCGGAAGCCGCCGGACTACGAGCGCGTCCACCGGGAACTGGCAAAAAACGGCGTGACTCTAAGCTTGCTCTGGAATGAGTATTGCGAGGAATGCTACGCATCTAAGGAGCTGCCCTTGATGTACACCCAGTTTTGCCTGCATTACCGGGAATACGCCCAGCAAACGAAAGCCACCATGCACCTAGACCATAAACCCGGGGAACAAATGGAGGTGGACTGGGCGGGAGATACCGCGAAGGTCACTGATCCAGAGACAGGCAGCCAAACCCCAGCGTATCTTTTCATTGCCGTCCTCTCTTGCAGTGGGTACGCCTATGTGGAGGCATTCGGGGACCAAGGCCAGGAGAGCTGGATTACCGGGCACGTCCACGCCTACCGCTATTTTGGCGGGGCAACCCGCATTTTGACGCCTGACAATTTAAAAACCGGCGTCACCCGCCATGGAAAAGGGGAAGTCATTCTCAATCCCACCTACCAGGAGATGGCGGAACATTACAACACTTGTATCCTGCCAGCCAGAGTACGTCACCCAAAAGACAAACCCACGGCCGAGGGGACGGTTGGCTTTGTATCCACTTGGGTTACCGCTGCCTTGCGAGACGCCACATTTTTCACCTTGAGCGATTTGAATCAGGCAGTCTGGAAGAAACTGGAGGAACTCAACAGCCGGCCATTCCAAAAGAAACCAGGAAGCCGCAAAAGTTGTTTTGAGGAAGAAGAAAAAATATACCTGCTCCCGCTGCCGGATTCCCCCTATGAGTTTGCCCTGTGGAAAACAGCTACGGTACAGTACAACTACCATGTCTCCGTGGAAAAGATGTTCTACAGCGTTCCCTGCGAGTACCTCAAGCAAAAAGTGGAGGTACGGCTGACCCAACGGACTGTGGAGATCTTCTGCAATGGCAACCGTATCGCTTCCCACATCCGGTTGACAGGACGCCCGGGTCAGTATAGCACAGTGGTGGACCACATGCCGGAAAGCCACCGGAAATATCTCCAGTGGAATGGGGAGCGTTTTCTCTCTTGGGCAGAGAAGGTGGGGCCCCACACCAAGGCCGTGATCCAAGGGATGCTTTCAAGCCGGAAGGTGGAACAGCAATCTTACCGGGCGTGCATGGCGCTTCTGAAGTTGGGGGACAAATATTCCTTAACCAGGCTGGAGTCCGCCTGTGGACGGGCTCTCCAGTATACCGCCACACCCAACTACAAAACCATCCAAATGATCCTCAAAACGGGCAGCGACCTTCTCAAAGAGGAACCGGAAACAAAAGGAGAGTCCTACGCTTTCACCAGGGGCGCGGCTTACTACGGAGGGGGTGAGGGCAAATGCTGAACCAGATGACCCTTAACCGGCTCCATGAGATGAAACTCAGCGCCATGGCGGAAAAGTACCGGACCATCGCGGCAAGCGCGGCGGAAGGCCAGCTCTCCTTTGACGAATGGTTTGGATTGCTGGTGGATGCGGAGTGGGATCACCGCCACACCAACCGCATTGCCAGGCTGATGAAGAAAGCTACCCTATATTTTCCCAATGCCAGTGTAGAGGATATTGAGTACCGCTCTGACCGAAAGCTCAACCGGAATCTCCTGCAGGAGTTGGGTACTTGCCGGTACATCTTGGACAAGCGCAATGTGATCCTCATGGGCGCCACAGGCGCTGGAAAAACGTATATTGCCTGCGCTCTCGGTACGGCTGCCTGCAGAAATCTGTACACAGTGAAATATATCCGGCTGCCGGATCTGCTCAATGAGCTGGCGGTCGCCCGTGGCGAAGGCTGCTACATGGACGTGATGAAGTTCTACCGGAAGGTATCCCTGCTGATCTTGGACGAGTGGATGCTGATCCCCTTGACCAAGACGGAATCCCGCGATTTGTTGGAGATTGTGGAGGCCCGTTACGAACGAAGCTCCACTATTTTCTGTTCCCAATTCGCTCCCCCTGGCTGGCATGAGCGAATCGCCGAGGACGCCTTAGCAGATGCTGTGCTGGACAGGATTGAGAACAGTTCCTACAAGATCCTCATCGATGGGGATGACTCCATGCGCAAAAGAAAAGGATTCCAATCTGAATAAATGACACGCGGAGGAGCGCTTTGCGAAGCGTTCCTTTGCCATTTCTTTCCAAATTAACACTCCTGTGGACTCGCGCCCGTGAACCTGGACCTGTTTCTCCCGTGAAGGTGGACTCACCCCTACCGTTTCCTTGGACTCAGAGGGGCGAAATATACATTAAAAACCGCCAAATGGTGTTAGCCCTTAATTGGCGGTTAATATTCTATATCTCTTCGTCAATCTCAATCCCAGACTTGAATTCAACGGTGAGCTTAGCTTCATATATCGTTACTTTTTCAATAAGCCGCCTTACCAACTGCTCATCATATTCCTCCAGTTCACGTGACTGTTTATTCAAGAAATCAGTCATTTCAGCGATTCGTTGCCTTTTCCCTTCTCGATCTGCATTCTCTACAAGTGCATTTTGCTTTAACTCCCGAAGTCGATAAATTTCATCAGCCACATCTTCATAGTCATTTTTTGATTTTGCTTGTATAAGGAGCTGTTGTTGTAACTCTTCCAATCTTCTATCAATATCATCGGTGGTATTATCATTTTCTTCATTGAGGACGGTAGCTATGTTTTTCTGTAACGTTGAGAGGAAGGGCTCTTTGTTAGTCAAAAGTTCGTTAATAGCCTTAACCACTGCTGCCTGTAATGTTTCCTCATTTATGGTAGGTGCCGTACATTCAGAGCCTTTTTCCTCTAAACGACTAACACATCTCCAAACAATAGACTTGTAAGATAAGCTTTCCATCTACACGCTGGCTCGCAAGGAAACCAACCTGCCCTGTGGTTGCAAAAAGCTCGTTTAAACGTTTGAAAGAACGTCCCTGTCTATCGGCAATCCAATAATATCCGAAATCACCGAAGGCAATAGTTTTAGCTCCAGCTTCAATAATAGGAGCATAAGCAGAAGTGTAAACCGGACGATTCAGCAACGTATCTGGAGTACCTGCTGTTAAAGAAGGCTGCCACAGATATTGACCTTGACCGTCTTTCAGTTTACGGATTGCTTTTACTGTTGGCATATACAGACGTGTTTGATGCAATGGATAACCTCATCACTTACCGGATAGATTCAGTTCGTAAGCAAGCACCATTAAAATTATTAATCCAGATTTGAATATCAGTAAATTATGACCTCTCAACAGAGGTTACAGTGTTTTAATAAAATCCTCCAAAAGCCCTGAAAATAAAGGATTTATCGCAATGTATTCTCCTTATCTCTTTATACGGTTACACACAAGTTTACTCTTTCTCTCCTTGCTCATAAGGGCAAATACAAGGGCAAGAAAATCTCATAACAAGATATAACAGAGTGTGGCAATCGGGAAACTGTGATGTATGTGCGAATATATAATTTTGGAGGATTACAAAATGAAACAGTACATCTACAACGAGCAAAACGGTCTTTGGTATGAGCTATGGGGCGATTATTATATCCCCTGCTTGGAACTACCAACCGAAAAAGAAGAACGGCACATCGGCGTATGGGGGCAGCGGCATTTGCGGTATATCCGTGAGCATAAAAAGGCGCTTTATACCAGCCTTTTGACAAGCGGCAGGCTGCATTCCTACCTTGCCGATGTTGAGGAACAGGCGCAGGAGCTGTTTGACCGTCTTATGAAGCAGCGGGCAGAGCGTGAGGGCATTACCGAAACGCTGAAAACCGACAATCAAATGGAGTGGGTGCAGAGAATGAACGCCCTCCGGTTGGCGGTTACGGAAACCGTCAATGCCGAGGTGATCTTCGTATGAGAAAGAAGAAATACCACCTTTATTTGACGGCAGAAGAAAGACGGTATGTTTTTAACGCCCTGCTTGCGTACCGCAATAAGCTGCTGGCGCAGGGCAGATATACAGACCTTATAGACGAGGTAATGATAAAGCTGCAAAAATGAGCCTGTAACGCTTTCAGACGCAAAAACGAGGGGTAAGGGTACAAACACTTTGCCCCTCAAAGTTTAGGCTCTGGAAACGGCTTAAAATCACGCCTTTTTGACCTCTAAATGTCTACACGGCGGAATAGATGATTCGACCTGAATTGTTGATAGCGCACCCCATTTTTTCTCGAATAGAGGTTGAAAATCAGCGGGATTTGTGATAAAATTTATATGTATATTTATGTTCAGAAAGGGGCTTGACAAAAATGGCGGCAGGAAGCACACTGGTAGCAAGCAAGCACAGCATAACTGCGCCCTTTTTCCTTGTCAAGAGTACAATCGCATATTTTTCAAAGGCGTATTCCGCCCGTTTTTATACGGATGGGGTACGCCTTTTTGTGTTGCCTGATAAACAGTACAATTTTTTTCTCATAGAATTTACCGCTTAGTCAATCAAAAAAAGCAGGAGGTGAATTATATTGCAAGAAAAAGGGATCCCGGAAAGGCGTACAGCATTTCTGGAAACCTGCTTTGATACTTTTTGTGAAAACGGATTGGAAAACACGAGTTTGAAAATGCTTGCAGATGCTTGTGGGGTTACCAATGGGAGCTTACTTTATTATTTTGAAAGTAAGGATAATCTTGTAATCGAAGCCACTGCCCACTGTATGGCAAAGGTGGAAGACGACTTTATGGCACAGGCCCCCACCAGTTTTGCTGACATCGAACGATTTTTGCGGGAAATGCCTTATCTCACTGCAAAACTCCACGGAGCAAAATACCGCTTTATGTATCAGGTGTATGCAAGCCCAAAGTACCGGGAATACGGCAAGGAATTTTTCAAAGGTGTTAATATCAGGTATCACAATTATGCCGAACTGCTTTCCGGCAAACTGGGGATGCCCACAGATTTTATCCAGGGCATGACCTATCTGTTTGTCCGTGCCTGTGTTCATTATGCGCTGTTTGAGGACGAGGACTATCTACAGTTACAGTTAAATGCAATTCGTACTTCCCTGCGGGCATTTATTGCCATGAAAACAGGGAGTGAAAATTGGAAAGCAGGTGGTGCCCATGAGTAAAATCAATCGCTATGAATATGAGGGGAAGGTGATAGAGATTCCTTTGCGATGGGACGAACACTCTAAAAAAGAAATCGAGGATTACAGTTTGTTTATAGAACAATCCCCGATCTACACCCCAGAGGGACGTCCTATTCTTCTGACCATTGAGGATGCCTGTCCTCACGCCGTCATGGTAGATGATGATCCCGCAAGTATTGACTGCGGTTCCTGTATCTACTTCCGGCAGCCAGCCGAATCCATTTTGGGCGTCTGCCATAATGAAAAAATGCGCTCCGGTTCGGGAAATGAACATGAGTGCAAGTACGAGGAGGAAACATTATGAAAAAACGATTATTTGCGGCTTTTGTCAGTCTGTGCATAATCATGTCCATGTTGCCAACGATGGTGTTCGCCGAAGGCGTACAGGATAGCGGCATTGTCACAAGCGAAAGCGGTCTGTGTGAACACCACACCCAGCATGACGAAAGCTGCGGTTATACCGAGGGGACGGCGGAAATTCCCTGTTCCCATGAACACAACGAGAATTGTGGCGGGCTGACCGACCCGGAAGCCTGCAATCACACCCACGACAAAGCCTGCGACTTTGTTCCCGCCACAGAGGGAACGCCCTGCACCTTTGTTTGTGAAGTCTGCAACGCACAGGACAGCGGGAACCCGGCAACTCCGTCCGACGCACAGCCGGAAGAATGTACCTGTGAAACCCTCTGCACCGGGGAAGAAATCAATGGGGATTGCCCTGTCTGCTCTGCGGAGGGTGCCGAGCTGGATAAGGTTTGCGTCGGTGCAGCTCCTATGCTGCCCGTCACGGTGCTGGCGGCAGGAGAGCACGACAGTCACAGCAACAACTGGATGGAGTTTACGGCTGGCACCACCACCCTATCCGGCGGCAGCTACTACCTGTCCGGCGATGTAGAGTACTCCGGCACCGAGTCCATCACCGTCAGCGGCGAGGTGATCCTCTGCCTCAACGACCATAAGCTGGATCTGAAGGGGCGGCGCATTTCCGTGGGCAGCGGCGCAAGTTTTACCCTGTGCGACTGCTCCACCGGCGGCGTCCTCACCGGCGGTTCTGATTCTGCCAGAAATGGCGGCGGGGTGTATGTGGCCGAAGGCGGCACCTTCACTATGGCGGGCGGCAGCATCAACAACAACAAGGCCACCTCAGGTGGAGGTGGAGGGGTGATGGTTAACTTAGGCACCTTTACCCTGTCCGGCGGCTCCATTACCGGCAATGCCACTAACGACGAAACTTACGGTTCCGGCGGCGGGGTGTGTCTATACGGCACCTTTTATCTGTCCGGTGATTCCATTATTCAAAACAATACGAAGGCTGGTAGCACTGATAACCTGTATTTAGGATGGCAAACAATCAACATCACCGGACCGCTGGGCGAAAACGCGCACATTGGCGTAACCGCAGAAAATGTCCCCCGCAGTTTCATCAGCGGGTGGAGCAACAATATGGTGGGCGAAAACCCGGCGGACTACTTCTCCTCCGACGGTGACGCCTGTGGCATTGGTCTGAACGCCAACGGGGATGTGGTGCTGGGCAGCCTGTGCACCACCATAACCCTGAACCCGAACGGCGGTGCCCTCCCGGAATATTCTCTCGTGGCGGGGGCAGCCCTGCCCATTCCCACCAAAACCGGCTATACCTTCGCCGGATGGTATGAGAACCAAGAGTTCAGCGGTGACCCGGTGACGGACGTTCCCACTGACAGTACCAAGAATCTGAACTTCTATGCCAAGTGGACGGCCAACACCTACACCGTAATCTTTGATGCCAACGGCGGCAGCGTAAACCCAACCAGCGCCGTGACTGTGGCTGGAAAACTGACAAGCCTGCCTACTCCGACCTACGATGGCTATGACTTCATCGGCTGGTACACGCAGAAAGACGGCGGAGAAAAAGTTACTACCGACACGGTCTTTGCCATGGACAGTACCATTTATGCCCATTGGTCGAACATTCCTGTTACCAGTTTGGAGCTGAACAAGGGCACCCTGACTTTACAGGAAAAAGACAGCGATACCCTGACCGTTACCGTAAAGCCTGCGGATGCCACCAATCAAGATGTAACTTGGGAAAGCAGCAACACCAGCATTGCCACGGTAAGTGAAGATGGAACAGTGACTGCCATAAGCGCAGGCAACGCCACGATTACCGCCACAGCTGCGGACGGCAGTGGAATTAGCGCCTCTTGCACATTGACAGTGACGCATGGCAAGATGGTACAGACGCCAAAGAAAGATGCCACCTGCACAGTGGATGGAACCGAGGAATACTGGATGTGCGAAATCTGCGGGAAGCATTTCGAAGATGAAAGCGGTACAATTCCAACGACCCCTGAAGAAAATAAAATTCAGGCCACCGGTCACAGCTATGGCGAACCGGTCTGGAACTGGTCGGAGGATGGGAAAACCTGCACCGTGACATTTACTTGTGAAAAGGATGAAACCCATAAGGAAACTCCGAAAGTAATTGTAACATCGGCAGAAAAGACCCCTGGCACCTGCACGGAAACAGGTGTAACCACTTATACAGCAACCGTTGAATTTAACGGCCAGACCTACACAGATACGAAGGATCTGACAGACATTCCTGCCACCGGCCACAGCTATGACAATGGCAAATGTACTGTCTGCGGTGCGATTGCTTCCGATTTCAAGGTCATCATCACAGCCGGGGCAAACGGTAGCTGGCAAAAAGGCACAAAGGACGGTCTTACCTTTACTTCCAATGCAGCTTATAAACACTTCCAGAAGGTACAGGTAGACGGCAAAGACCTGGATGCTTCCAACTACACAGTAAAGGAAGGCAGCACCATTGTCAATTTGAAAACTGAATATCTGGAAACTCTGTCTGTCGGCAAGCACACGCTGGCGATTGTTTCCGAAACCGGTACGGCTACAACGGAGTTTACCGTTAAGGCGGCGGCTGTTACTGACGATACCCAATCGCCGCAGACCGGCGATGACAGCAATATCGCCCTTTGGATTGCGGTACTGCTTGCAGCGGGCACTGCCCTGACCGGCACAGCCGTTTACAGCCGCAAGAGAAAATATAGCAAATAAATCCATATATAACATGCGCTCTGTGGAAGAAAGCCACGGGGCGCATTCTTTATGTATGCACCGCAGGAAGCCTGCGGTGTTGTTTTCGATGTGAAAGCTATCGTTCCCTGTCGTGGGTTTTGGGCTTTGGCTTTTGCCTTCTGCCCTCCGCCTGAAGCTGGCGCAGGCGCTTCAGCACGCTCTCCCGCCGGGGCGGCTTTGCCTGCTCTTTTTGGGCGGGTTTCTGTTTTTCCCTGACCTGCCGCTCCCATGCGGCAAGGTCACGGTTGTACTGCTCCACAACAGCCTCCGCCTTGCGGTAGGTTGTCATGAACGCCTGCACATCGGGATAACCGTCCTCTTTCAGAACATCGGGCAGTTTATCCAGATTTTCAGCGATTTCCTTTTCTGTCCGCTGTATCTGCTCTGTGCGCGCCTTGCGCTCCTTACCTTTGAAAATCCCTTTTGTTTCGGCAAGCTGCTGTTTCAGTTTCGGAAGTACCGTGTCCTGCAAATGCCGGATTTCTTTTGCCTTATCCTGCGCCTTTATCATCAGCTTTTGCATGGTGCGGAACTCTGCCATATCTATCTCAAGGACAGGCTTCGGCGGCATATCGTGTTCACGGATTAGGTTTTGCAGGAAGTCCTTTGCCTTGTTTACGATACTGCGGAACAGATTGGGAAGCCAGCCCTTGCTTTTGATAGACTGGCTCGTTTTTTCGTGTATCTCTGTCCGCTTGACTTCTAAAATCTTTGCTTCGGAGATACCCGATAATAACGCCATATCCGCTGTCCTGTTCCATTCCTGCCTTGCGGCATTGTCGGCTTTGATTTCGTCCTCTTTGGGATTGTTCTTGCCGATTTTCTTGGTCGGCAGATAGACGCTGTTTTTATCAAATACCTTTAAGTGCTGCTCAGGATCAGAGATATGGCGGTTGATAAGTTCCGTATACACTTCCTTTATCTCCCGGAGAAAAGGCTCTCCCTTAAAGCGTGTATCTTTGGTAGTAAACAGATGGCTTTCGTATACCTCGCCCTTTTTGATAACGGTACAGCCTTTCCGTATCTGCCCGTCCTCCCCCGTGATTTCCTTTTTGGTGCGGACACGCTTTCCAGTCTCGTCAAAGAACACGCTGCGGGAAGCAATTTTCACATCAGGTTCGGGGAGCAGTTTCCTCTCGCTGAAAATCAGATGGATATGATAATTCGTCTTGCGCTTGTTGTGGTGGAGGGCGGACACGCACTCCACACCGTACCGCCTGCGGAACTCCTCTGTAAAGTCCGTGAGTACCTGCTGCGGCTCGTATTGCGTATAGATTTCGGGCAAGGCGATAATCAGTTCCCTTGCTTCGATACATTTACCCTCTGTGCCGCTGCGCTGAAACTCCTGCTGGCTTTCCCTTGCAAGATTGCTCCAAAAGGTGCTGTCGGCGGTGCGGTAGGTGGCATAGAGATTTTCCTGCCTTGCTTGGCTCGTGATATACGATATTCGCCCTTTGACATTGGGCAGTTTTGACATCTGGATAAAACTGTGTCTCGGCATACATCATCTCCGTTTTCTGTTGTCAAGGTGCGTCCTTTTTTGCAACCGTTTACGGTTGCGGCTGTCGCTGCGGCAGCGGTGACAGCCCCGTATCATACGCCGCAGGCGATTGATGCGGAAGCCCCCTGCAAGGGCGAAATACCCGGAGTACAAACCGCAGGTTTGTGCAAGGGGTGTATTTCACTCTCAAACGCCGAGGGCTTAGGGTTACTTTCCGAAAAGAGAGTGGATGGTCATTCCACTCTGCGGACATCATCGGGCTTCAGAAGATTTCTTCCCTGATTGACCGTCAGAAACCGTTCCAGCGTGTCCCTGCGGATAATGGTCTTGCGCCCCACTTTGAGGACGGGCAGCTTTCCCCATTCCACCAGCTTCCGCATGGTGTTCCTGCCGATACCCGTACATTCTGCGGCTTCCTCTATGGTAAGTCCCATTTTGACTGCGCTCATTCTATCAACCTCCTTTTTGAATACTTATTTTGCAACTACTGTTTTATCATTATACTTATTCTGCCATCTCTTGTCAACCCATTTTGCAACCATACACAGTTTATTTACAACTTTTATTGAGATAAGGGTTGCAAAATAAGTATCAGCGTGTTATACTGATACCAGTCAGGAGGTGAACACCTTGAAAAAAGAAACCACATTCACCGCAAAACAGGTCGGTGGACGGATTAAGGAACGCCGCACAGAGTTAAACATTACCATGCCGGAACTCGGCAGGCGTGTGGGCGTGAACAAATCCACCATTCAGCGGTACGAAGCGGACGGAGTTGATCCGAAGCGCACAATGGTTATCAACGGTCTTGCGGAAGCGTTGCTCACAACTCCCGAATGGCTGACAGGTCTTTCCGATGATAAGGAATATGACACCTATACTCTCTGCCAGCGGGATATTGAGGAACACATCAAGAAGTATCTGGACACAGTTTCCCATACGGTAAAGGGCGAGCCGCGCCAGCAGCTTCTCACGACATTTCTCGGCAAGATGGTTGACCTGTATACGGTTATGACCTACTACTTTGCTGACGCTATGGAGGAAGTTGACCGTGTGGCGGAGGACAAGGGGCTGAAAGAGTCTCTTGGACGGTACGCCATAGAGTCCGGGGCAATCATGGAGCAGGTATACCGCAAGAAGATGGAAGTACCGATTGAGAATATGAAACGGTTTTTAGACGGGATTTTACATATCCACGATGAGGGGCGCACAAAAATGTCGATGGGCGCACTTTTCGGGATAGTGGAGGAAGCCGAAGAAAGGCTATCCGAAAAAGAAAATTCCGTGGCACCTTGACAAGTAAAGACGCCAGTTGACTTCCACTGGCGGAAGTGACACAATTACTTTACGCACACCATATGTCATAAGTCCCGATTGCCACGGATAGAAAGGAGTTTTTTATCTATGGCAAAAGGTTCTGTAAGAAAGAAAGGCAAAAAGTGGTACGGACGCTTTTACATTGAAGATGAAAGCGGCAGAAAAGTGCAGAAAGAGTTTGCAGGCACAGATAGCAAGGCGGAGACAGAAGCCATGCTCCGCAAAGCGATAGCGGACTACGAGGAAAAGCAGTTTGTCGGGAAAGCGGAAAACATCACGGTAGGCGATATGCTGGATATGTGGGTAGAGGAAGAACTGAAACCCGGCAACTTAAGCAACGGGACGGTCATGTCCTATCAGGGAACGGTAAACCGTATCAAGCAATATCCCATTGGCAAACGCAAGCTGAAAACCGTGACCGCCGACCATTTGCAGGCGTTCATTGATTTTCTGAGCTATGGTGGGACAAACCCGGACGGGACAACTTCAAAGCCCATGAGCAAAGGATATATGCTCCTGTTCTCGGCGGTGCTGCAAAATTCCTTCCGCTTTGCGGTATTCCCGAAAAAACTGATTACCTTTAACCCTATGCAGTATGTGAAGCTGAGAGGCAGGAAGCAGGAAACGGATATTTTCTCGGATAGTGAGGAAGATTCTTCCAGTATTCCTACTATCACCCATGAGCAGTTCCAAAAGCTGGAGGAATTTCTCAAGGCAAAAGACAATCCCGCTTTGCTGCCTGTGCAGATAGCGTACTACACGGGGCTTCGTATCGGGGAAGTATGCGGCTTGACTTGGCAGGATATTAACCTTGAGGAACAATATCTTACGGTACGCCGCAGTATGCGCTATAACGGAACAAGGCACACAACCGAAGTGGGAACGACAAAGCGGAGCAAAGTCCGCACCGTTGATTTCTGTGATACGCTGGCGGCAATCCTGCGGGCGGCGAGAACAGAACAGCGCAAAAACCGTTTCCGCTACGGGGAGCTTTATCACCTGAACTACTATAAAGAAGTAAAGGAAAAAGGGCGCACCTATTATGAGGTTTACAGCCTGCAAAGGACAGAGGAAGTCCCGGAGGACTACAAGGAAATCTCCTTTGTCTGCCTGAGAGCAGACGGGGCGTATGAAGCGCCGAGTACGGTAGGGATTATGTGCAGGGCGGCGAAGAAGAAAGTGAAAGGGCTTGAAGATTTCCATTTCCACACGCTCCGCCACACCTACACAAGCAATCTGCTTTCCGGCGGTGCAAAACCGAAAGATGTGCAGGAACTTCTCGGACACTCTGATGTCAGTACCACAATGAACATCTACGCTCACTCTACAAGAGAAGCGAAGCGCACTTCCGCAAGGCTGCTGGATAAGGTGGTCGGCGGAGAATAAAATGTTGCCCTTGTTGCGGCTCGTAAGGGCAAAAACAAGGGCAAACAGATAAGGTTTGAACGGAAAACAGGTGTGAAGCCTTGAAAAATCAATGGTTTTTGAGGATTAGATAGTTAAATGATAATTTAAGTATAATTACAAAAATTATGAAAGTCAATAAAGGAAGAAAGAATAATTGCATAAAATAGCTTATAAATAATGAATAGGGTATCGAAAATGGATTATTGATAAATCTGTATCGAAAATGATACTTGACATATATATCATGTGGTAGTAATATAGCTGACAGAGATTTGAAAAATTCTATATTGTAACTTCTCTTATTCAGAGTGATGGAGATACAAAGGATCTATGAAGTCACGGCAACCCCGTTAGAAAACAGGAAGGTGCCAACCTGAGCGAGTAATCGAACAATAAGAGGATTTTTATTATCTTAATTTTAATCCACTTATTTGCAGTAAGTGGTTTTTTATTGGAAAAATATTGGTAACACAGTATGAAAGGAGCAACAGATAATTAATGGAAAAATTATTATTTACATCAGAATCAGTAACTGAGGGACATCCGGATAAGCTCTGCGATGCAGTATCAGATGCCATCCTTGATGCATGCATACAGCAGGACCCGATGAGCCGTGTCGCATGTGAGACAGCAAGCTGTACAGGCTTCATCCTTGTAACAGGAGAGATTACCACAAAGGCACAGCTTGATATTCCTGCAATCGTCAGAAAAACAGCACTTGAGATCGGATATGATGACGGAAAGAAGGGACTCGACGGAAACTCATGTGCAGTAATGGTTTCAATCGACAAGCAGTCTGCTGATATCGCCATGGGAGTTGACAAGGCACTCGAGGCAAAAGAGGGCGACCTTACAGACGAACTCGACACCGGAGCCGGAGATCAGGGAATGATGTTTGGATATGCTACAAATGAGACTGAGGAGTACATGCCATACCCAATCGCACTCGCTCACAAGCTTGCATTCCAGCTCACAAAGGTTAGAAAAGACGGCACACTTACATACCTTCGTCCGGACGGAAAGACACAGGTTTCAGTAGAGTATGATGAGGCAGGAAAGCCGGTAAGACTTGAGGCAGTTGTACTTTCAACACAGCACGACGAGGATGTTACCCAGGAGCAGATCCATGAGGACATCAAGAAATATGTATTTGATCCAATTCTTCCAAAGGATATGATTGACGATGAGACAAAGTTCTTTATCAATCCTACAGGACGTTTCGTAATAGGTGGACCACACGGAGATGCAGGTCTCACCGGTCGTAAGATTATCGTAGACACCTACGGTGGATATGCACGTCACGGCGGCGGAGCTTTCTCAGGAAAGGACTGTACAAAGGTAGACCGTTCAGCAGCATACGCAGCACGTTACGTAGCAAAGAACCTTGTAGCAGCAGGATTTGCTGACAGGTGTGAGATTCAGCTTTCATATGCTATCGGTGTTGCACAGCCAACATCTATCATGGTTGATACATTCGGCACAGGAAAGCTTGCAGATGACAGAATCGTTGAAATCGTAAGGGAGAATTTCGACCTTCGTCCGGCCGGAATCATCAAGATGCTTGACCTCAGAAGACCTATCTACCGCCAGACAGCAGCATACGGACACTTCGGACGTACAGATATCAAGCTGCCTTGGGAGGCACTTGATAAGGTTGAGGACCTCAAGAAGTATCTCTAAACAATATGTGGGGCTTCGCGCTTTTTAGGTTGTGAGCGCCGGATAGTATACATTATATTTCTTAGAAAAAGTTAGAAAGAATTTAGAAAAAATTTAGACAGAAGTTATCGGATATATGATATAATTAAGTCATGGGACTGACATTGAGTCGGTTTCCATGGCTTTTTATTTTCAGGAGGAACGGATATGAGCAGAATTTTGATAGTAGAGGACGAGGTTGCAATTGCTGATCTTGAGAAGGATTACCTGGAGCTGAGCGGCTTTGAGGTAGAGGTGGAGAATGATGGCACAAGCGGTCTCGCAAGGGCATTGGCGGAGGATTTTGATCTGTTTATTCTTGACCTTATGCTGCCTGGCATTGATGGCTTTGAGATTTGCAAACAGATTCGTGAGAAAAAGAACACACCGATACTCATGGTTTCAGCCAAGAAGGATGACATAGACAAGATAAGAGGACTCGGACTCGGTGCAGATGATTATGTCACAAAGCCGTTTTCTCCATCAGAGCTTGTAGCCAGGGTAAAGGCTCATCTGGCCAGATATGAGCGCCTGATCGGAAGCGCCACACCTGAAAATGACATCGTTGAAATTCGTGGCATCAAGATTGACAAAACAGCCCGCCGTGTTTGGGTAAACGGAGAGGAAAAGCAGTTTACCACAAAGGAATTTGACCTGCTCACATTCCTTGCGGAAAATCCAAACCATGTATTTACCAAGGAGGAGCTCTTCAAGGAAATCTGGAATATGGATTCGGTCGGAGATATCGCGACAGTCACTGTACATATCAAGAAGATTCGTGAAAAAATCGAGATGAACACTGCAAAGCCACAGTATATTGAGACTATTTGGGGCGTGGGATACAGATTTAAGCTGTAGTGATTTTAAAAAAATATAGTAGATATTGTAGTATTAATAGGACATATCAAATTCAAATGCGAAAGGATATGTCCTTGTTGTATATATAAAGTGGCTTATTAATTTATTCAAATGGAGAATACTATGAAGATAAAAACAAAACTTGCTATATCATTCTGCATAATTATTTTTGTGCCTGTTGTGCTCACCAGTATAGTGCTTGTGGGTTTCAATAAGATTCAGCTAAAGGCCATAAACAAGACATATGGCATGGAGGATGCGGGCATGCTCGCGCTCACTGACACAGTACAGTTTCTGAACAAGGTGACAGGGCGCACATATGATGAGCTCGAGAAGACATCGCTCATAGAACCATCCAGGCTTCTTGATAGTGATTATCTGACTAAGATAAATAAGAAGCTGGAGAAGAAGTATTCATATCTCATAGTGAAAAGTGAAGGAGAGCTCATTTTCAATGGTGGAATTGACAATGATGATATTTTGAGAAAGCTTCCGCGAATATCCAATAAGCAGAGCAGCTCTGATGTGAGCAGCTATATGGACAGTGATGACAAGGTGCTCATAAAGCAGCTTAATTTTCGTGACAGTGATGGTGACGAGGCGAGTCTTTACATAGTGACATCAACCGCGTGCGTGATCCCTGAGGTCAGGACTGTTTTGATAGAGGGAGCATTTGCACTTGTATTGATACTTCTTACTACGGCTGCCATGCTTATAGTGTGGATATACAGGAGTATTATCACACCGATAGAGAGGCTGCGTATTGCCGCTGAAAATATCAAGGATGGCAATCTGGACTTTGAGCTTGAGACGAGTCCGAGCGACGGAGAGATTGGCGAACTGTGTACTGCGTTTGAGCAGATGCGTGCCCGCCTCAAGAAAAATGCCGAGGAAAAGGTGACGAATGAGTCTGAAAACAGAGTGTTAATCAGTAATATCGCACATGATTTAAAGACTCCTATTACAGCGGTAAAGGGCTACGCCGAGGGCATACTTGACGGAGTGGCAAACACCCCTGAAAAGGTAGATAAATACGTCAGAACCATTTACAATAAGGCAAACGATATGGATAAGCTCATTAATGAGCTGACACTTTACTCGAAGATTGATACGAACAGGATTCCATATAATTTTGCGAAGATAAATGTCACAGATTATTTTAACGACTGTGTTGAGGAAATAGGACTCGATCTTGAGGCAAAAAATATCAGGCTTTCATATGAGAATCATGTGGATAGCAACGTGCTTATCATTGCTGATCCGGAGCAGATTCGCCGTGTGATTAATAATATAGTCGGCAATTCGGTGAAGTATATGAACAAGACACAAAGCTATATAGATATCAGGATAAATGATGTTGGTGACTTCATACAGGTTGAAATCGAGGACAATGGACGAGGAATCAACCAGAGAGATATGCCATATATTTTTGACAGATTTTACAGAGCGGATGCGTCGAGAAATTCGGCTACCGGAGGCAGCGGCATAGGACTTTCCATCGTAAAGAAGATTATAGAGGATCACGGCGGCAAGATATGGGCTACCAGCAAAGAAGGCGATGGAACTACCATGTTTTTCGTAATCAGAAAGTATCAGGAAACACAGGATATGAACCGGCAGTAAACAAATAAACAGGATATTGACATAAAAAGTAAAACTATAATAAAAAATTAAATTAAGAGCTCCCAAGTGACAGCACAAATAGTGTTGTCAGTTGGGAGCTTTAATTATTGAAAAATAGTACTGTTATTATACAATAGCTTCGATATAATAGTTTCCGGTGCCGTTTATAATAGGACGCAGATACAATAAAAATTAAACCCATCCACAACGTAAGGGGCGTAAGTCGCAGAGTCCGGGTGGGCACGTCGCACCCTCGCGGACGCGAATAGCGGAGCAGCTTAGAAGCTGTAGAATTATGCCCATGAAACCCAGAAATGCCCAGCCATGGACGGCTGGGCAAGGCGTTATGCGCCATGGACGGCGCATAAAAGCCGGTTTCGTCAAGCATAGAAAAACCCAAAGGCATAATTCGTACAGAATCTTAGCTGCGAAGCGTAGCGGAAGCGAGAGTGTGGCGTGCCCGCCCGGACTCTGTGACTTACGCCCAGCCCCATGGCCATTATGATACAAAATTCTGAATCCTAAAATAAATTAAGGAAAACACATAAAATATTTGAAAAATAAAGTCTGACGTAGTAGAATAGTAGCATTGCACGAAAGAACCATGGAGAAATCGAAAGGGGGACAAATATGCATAAATTCAGACAAAAATATATAGGAGACAAGGCATTTTATAAGCGCTATCTCATGCTGGCCATACCAATGATAATCCAGAATGCAATCACAAATCTGGTAAGCTTTCTGGACAACATTATGGTAGGACAGCTTGGTACAGAGCAGATGTCGGGAGTAGCAATCGTAAACCAGCTCATATTTGTGTACAATCTGGCAGTGTTTGGGGCAGTGTCAGCGGCAAGTATATTCGGAGCACAGTATTTTGGTAAGGGAAATCATAAGGGGCATATGTATTCCTTCAGATTCAAGCTGTATGCAGCGCTGCTTGTTACAGCAATAGCGATGACACTGTTTATCACGAACGGAACAGGTTTCATATCACTTTATCTGACAGATACGGCAGGAAACGGTGCCACGGAGGTAGCACTGGCATATGGAAAGGAATATCTGGAAATTGTTATGATAGGTCTCATACCGTTTGCGGTGACACAGGCCTATGCGACAAACATAAAGGAAACAGGACAGACTTTTGTACCGATGGTTGCAAGCTTTGCAGCAGTTGGAAGCAATGCGGTGCTTGATTTTCTGCTCATCTTCGGAATAGGACCGATACCAAAGCTGGGTGTGGCGGGAGCAGCTATTGCCACGGTGATGTCGCGATATATTGAGACAATAATAGTTGTGCTGTGGGCGCATAAAAACAGGGATAGGAACAGATATCTCGAGGGCGCTTACAGAGGAATAGGAATGCCGTTTGATGAGTTTAAGACTATATTCATCAAGGGACTGCCACTCATGCTCAATGAGCTTTTTTGGGCAGCAGGCATGACAACGGTTACACAGTGCTATTCAGTACGTGGGCTCTCGGTAATCGCAGGTTTAAACATTGCGACAACGATAACAAACCTTTTCAATATCGTGTTTATACAGCTTGGTGCATGCATCAGTATAGTTGTAGGGCAGTATCTTGGAGCAGGTGAGCTTGAAAAGGCAAAGGATGCGGATAACAAGATGATAGTGTTCAGCGTGTTCTGCTGTTCTGTAATGGCGGCGGTCATGCTTCTGGTAGGCGGATTTTTCCCTCAGATATATAATACAACAGATGAAATCAAGTCACTCGCAACAAGCTTCATAGCGGTATCAGCGATAATTATGCCATTTTGTGCATTTACACATTCGTCGTATTTCACACTCCGCTCAGGCGGCAAGACACTGGTCACATTTCTGTTTGACTCCGTATTTACGTGGGTGATAGTGGTGCCGGTGGCATTTGTGCTCGCCAAATACACAGCAATTGGCATAGTAGCAGTGTACTTCCTTGTGCAGGCCACAGAGCTGATAAAGGTAGTCATCGGATACTTCATGGTGAAAAGCGACGTGTGGCTCGTGCAGATGGTATAGGAATGTAAGTCATTATCTTGCGGAAAAGTAAAATAAAAGTTATACTGTAGCAAAAGTCAGCATAACAGTTCTAACCCAGAATGAAACGGAGCATAAAATGAGCGAAGAAAAACAGCACAAGCGCCGCGTGCACTATAGCGGAAAATATCCCAAAAAATTTGAGGAAAAATACAAGGAATTAAATCCGGAGAAATACAAGGATACAATTGAGCATGTCATCAGCAAGGGAAATACCCCTGCGGGCATGCACATATCCATAATGGTAAAAGAAATCATAGATTTTCTGGACATAAAGCCGGGACAGACAGGCCTTGATGCCACACTCGGATACGGTGGCCACACAAGGGCAATGCTTGAAAAGCTTGAAGGACATGGACATATGTTTGCTACAGATGTTGACCCAATCGAGTCTGAAAAGACAAAAAAGCGTCTCGCGGAAGCAGGTTTTGGAGAGGATATTCTCACCATAAAGCTTCAGAACTTCTGCACAATAGATGAGATTGCAAAGGAAGTAGGAGGCTTTGATTTCATACTTGCCGATCTGGGAGTTTCATCAATGCAGATAGATAATCCTGAGCGTGGATTTTCGTTTAAGGTGGATGGACCGCTGGATCTGCGTCTTAATCCAAATGCCGGTATCAGTGCAGCAGAGCGGCTTGATAATATATCCCGTGAGGAGCTTTCGGGTATGCTCTATGAGAACTCAGATGAGCCGTATTGCGAGGAGCTTGCAAAGGCAATCACAGACGAAATCAGGAAGGGCAACCGCATAGATACGACCACAAAGCTTCGTCACATTATAGAGCAGACACTCGATTTTCTGCCTGAAAAGGATAAGAAGGACATAATCAAAAAGACCTGTCAGCGCACATTCCAGGCGCTTCGCATAGACGTAAACCATGAGTTTGAGGTGCTATATGAGTTTATGGAAAAGCTTCCGGGAGCATTAAAGCCCGGAGGAAGAGCTGCCATCCTTACCTTCCATTCAGGAGAGGACAAGCTGGTCAAAAAGGCACTCAAGGCAGGATATAAAGCAGGAATATACAGCGACTATTCCAAGGATGTGATTCGTCCATCAGCACAGGAATGTGCTCAGAACGGACGTGCCAGGTCCACGAAGATGCGCTGGGCGGTCCGTGCGGAATAGAAAAGAATAAAAATAGTTCTAAAACACTATTGCTTTATTGAGAAAAATAGTCTACTATGAACGTGTTATATGACTGACGGATAAGTGGAATAACCACATGAAATATAACAAATAAGAGCCGACCGTCTGGGCGATAAACCCGGACAGTTGGCTCTTTTTGATTATAAAATCAGCCATAGTCGTATAAATAACCAGGGAATGTATCTCAAAAGAAACAACAGGGATATTGACAAAAATACTGTAGTAAGTATATACTAACCACAGTTAAACAAAACTAATCAAACGAAGTAACATTCATACATTTTAAGGAGGATATTACAATGATAGAAATGAAAGAGTGGGATGGATTTGAAGGACGTCTTTGGAAAGAGGAAATCAACGTCCGTCAGTTTATTCAGGACAACTACACTCCATACGACGGAGATGAGAGCTTTTTAGCTGATCCGACAGATGCTACAAACAAGCTGTGGGATGCGCTTCAGAAATTACAGAAAGAGGAGCGTGCCAAGGGCGGAGTTCTTGACATGGAGACAGAGGTTGTAACAGGAATCACAGCTTACGGCCCTGGATATATAGATGAGTCATTAAAGGACCTCGAGCAGATTGTAGGTCTTCAGACAGATAAGCCGTTAAAGAGAGCATTCATGCCTTACGGTGGAATCAAGATGGCGGTACAGGCTGCTGAGACATATGGTTACAATGTAAGCGACAAGCTCAAGGAGATTTTTACAAAATATCATAAGACACACAACACAGCAGTATTCGATGCATACACACCTGAGATGATGAAGGTCCGTCATGCAAAGATCCTTACAGGTCTTCCTGACACATACGGCCGTGGACGTATCGTGGGCGATTACCGTCGAGTAGCATTATACGGACTTGATTATCTCATCGAGGAGAAAAAGAAGGATAAGGCAAACTGTGGCTGTGGACAGATGACAGATGATGTTATCCGTTTAAGAGAGGAAATCGCAGAGCAGATTAAATGTCTTGAGGATATGAAGAAGCTTGCAGAGATTTACGGATATGATATCTCAAGACCTGCAACAAACGCAAAAGAGGCAGTTCAGTGGTTATACTTCGGATATCTTGCAGCAATCAAGACACAGAATGGTGCAGCAATGTCAGTAGGACGTGTATCTACATTCCTTGACATTTACATCAAGAGAGATATGGACAAGGGCATCCTCACAGAGCAGGAAGCACAGGAGCTCATCGATCATTTTACAATGAAGCTTCGTATGGTTAAATTTGCACGTATCCCTTCATACAACCAGTTATTCTCAGGTGATCCTGTATGGGCAACACTTGACGTGGCAGGAACAGGTGTGGACGGACGTTCAATGGTTACAAAGACCGACTTCCGTTTCCTCCATACATTAGAGAACATGGGACCTGCACCGGAGCCAAACCTCACAGTATTCTACTCATCAAAGCTTCCTCAGACCTTCAAGGATTATGCAGCCCGCATCTCAATTGAGACAAGCTCAATCCAGTATGAGAACGATGACGCAATGAAGCCGGTATGGGGCGATGATTATGCAATCTGCTGCTGTGTATCTGCAACACAGACAGGTAAAGAGATGCAGTTCTTCGGAGCACGTGCGAACCTTGCAAAATGTCTCCTCTACGCTATCAACGGTGGTGTTGATGAAAAATCAGGTGAGCAGGTAGGACCAAACTACGCACCTATCACAGCAGAGTACCTTGACTATGACGAGGTAATGGCGAAATACGACAAGATGATGGACTGGTTAGTAGACATCTATGTAAATACATTAAACCTTATCCAGTACATGCATGACAAATACTACTATGAGGCAGCAGAGCTTGCACTCATGGATACAGACTTAAAGAGAACATTTGCAACAGGAATCGCAGGATTCTCACACGTAATCGATTCTCTTTCAGCAATCAAATATGCAAAGGTTAAGGTAGTACGTGATGAGAGCGGACTGGCAAAGGATTTCGAAATTGAGGGAGAGTTCCCTAAATACGGAAACGATGATGATCGCGCGGACGAAATCGGAGTATGGCTTCTTAAGACATTCATGGACAAGTTAAAGAAGCATCACACATACCGTGATTCAGAGCCTACAACATCAATCCTTACAATTACATCAAACGTAGTATACGGAAAAGCTACAGGAGCAATGCCTGACGGACGTAAAGCAGGAGAGCCGCTTTCACCGGGAGCAAACCCATCATACGGCGCAGAGCAGAACGGACTTCTCGCATCCTTAAACTCACTCACAAAGCTTCCATATGAGTGGGCGCTTGATGGAATCTCAAATACACAGACCATCAATCCGGGAGCACTCGGAAACAACGAGGGAGAGAGAATCGACAACCTTGTAAACGTAATGGACGGATACTTCGATCAGGGTGCACATCACCTTAATGTAAACGTATTCGGTAAAGAGAAGCTCATCGATGCAATGGAGCATCCTGAGAAGGAGGAGTACGCAAACTTCACAATCAGAGTATCAGGATACGCAGTTAAGTTCATCGACCTCACAAGAGAGCAGCAGCTCGATGTAATCTCACGTACATGCCACGAGAGAATGTAATATAAAAAAATATCAAACATTCCAGAATGTGCAGGCCAAGTGCCTGCATATTCTGATTTTCTAAATAACACCACAGCGTAAGGAATTTTCGGAAGGTGTGTAAAAGCCGGTCGCGTCAAGCATAGAAAACCTAAATCATAATTCATACAGCCTCTTAGCCCGAAGAACCTGAGCATTGCAAAGTCCCGGTCGGCGGGTTGCCGAAAATTCCGTACCATAAAATAAAAGTAGCAGCAACAACCTGAAGGAGGTAAAACATGGGAGAAACACTAGGAAGAGTACACTCGGTAGAAAGCTTTGGCTCAGCAGACGGCCCGGGAGTGAGATATATAGTCTTTTTGAAGGGCTGCAATATGCGCTGTAAATACTGCCACAACCCGGATACATGGGCCAAATGCGGCGAAAATGACGGTGCAAAGCTGATGACACCGCAGGAGGTGCTAAAGACCGCCATGCGCTATAAAGCGTACTGGAAGCAAACAGGCGGCATTACAGTAAGCGGAGGTGAAGCACTTTTGCAGATAGACTTTGTCACAGAGCTATTTAAGCTTGCAAAGGAAAAATGTGTAAACACATGCCTTGACACATCAGGAAATCCGTTTACCGTGGAAGAACCGTTTTTCGGCAAATTTAATGAGCTGATGAAATATACAGATCTCTTCATGCTGGACATCAAGCATATAGATGACGAGGAGCACAAAAAGCTTACGGGACAGACAAATAAGAATATCCTTGATATGGCACAATATCTCTCAAAAAACGGTAAAAAAATGTGGATACGTCATGTGCTTGTGCCTGGAATCACCACGGATGAGAGATATTTAAAGCAGCTTAGAGAGTTTATCGACACACTTAAAACGGTGGACAGAGTTGAGGTGCTGCCGTACCACACACTTGGCGTATTTAAGTGGAAGGAGCTTGGTATACCGTATCAGCTTGAGGGGGTGGAACCTCCGACAAAGGAACAGATAGAATGTGCAAAAAGAATATTAAATTGTCAGAATTAGTTTTTAAATACCATTGCTAACAACTCATTAAGTTGATAAAATATAATAAGTAACTATTATTTTACACCGATGCTGCCTTCGTTTGTATGTGAGGTGACACTTGGCTATATGCTTGCGTATCGCAACTGTAAATGTGCTGAACAGTTAAAATTTAAAATAACAATTTGCGGGAGTTACAACATGGGAAAACCAGATATCATTTACGAAGACAACGACATAATCGTCTGCTACAAACCGGCGGGAATTGCTACACAGACCAGGCGTATAGGGCAGCAGGATATGGAGAGCTTCATAAGAAATTACAGGGCGGCTAAAAATGAGCCGCCTTATGTCGGCATAGTGCACAGGCTCGACCAGCCGGTAGAGGGAGTGATGGTATTTGCCAAGAATCAGAAAGCAGCGGCTTCTTTAAGCAGACAAATAAAGGAGCATACAACCGAGAAATATTATCGTGCGGCAAGCAGAGGACAGGGAGTGTCAGGAACAGCAGTGGAAGAGGAAGAGGCATGGCATACTCTCACAGATTATATCTCATTCGACAAGCGTACCAATACATCAAAAATCACAAGCGAAAAAGACAGGCTGGCAAAAAAAGCAGTGCTTCAGTACAGGGTGATATCAGTGACGCCGGATAGGGACGGCTTCAAAAATGAATGCATTAGAACAGAATTTGACATAAAGCTTCTCACTGGAAGGCATCATCAGATACGTTTACAGCTTGCAAATATCGGCTATCCTCTGATTGGGGATACCAAGTATGGGAAGCCTGCCTCAAATAACTCAGGAACGGGAAGCAAATCAGGACGCACCGGTGGCGGTGTGAGGGAGCAGCTTGCACTTTGCTCCTACAAGCTTGTTTTTGACCATCCTGCGACAGGGGAGAGGATGACATTTGAATTACCATAGTGCTGTTGGGAATAAGATGAATTAAAGTGTATGGTCTTTTTTATATGAAGAAAAATACAGTTGACAGTATTATTTATATTATCTATTATAAGTTCATAGGTTAGTTACTTGAGTGGTTAACCATGCAACCATACCGCAAATATGAGCGAAATTAGCTGTGTAGCAGCGATGCTAAACAGAGTGCAGATAAAGTACAAATATCGTGCGGTTTTGCGAATGTGTGTGGTGGTTCTGGATAGTTACGATAATAAAAAGTACAACAAGTAGGTAATTGCGGAACAAGTGCGCACTCCTGATTAAAAAGCGGTAAGAATTCTGCAACGTAGGATTCTTAAAGATGAAAAGTAGGTGCTTCTAAATTTAGACATGACTAAAAGATTTCCCAGATAAACTGCGAAGAAAAGATTATATGCATATTAATAATCAGGCAATCAAGGGCTTCAAACTCCGAATGTATTTGTACTGATGAATCTTATCAGCGACAATTACAGTAACAAGCTGGGTGATTCCGGCAAGAAGTAAATCAGCATGAAGCGTTTTCTCATTCTGGGTCTTACGATTCGCAATGTTGCAACTATCTTTGAAATGGTTGATTGAATTTTCAACATTTACACGGATCTTGTAAGTATTTTCCCATTATTTCGAGCCACGTTCTATGCCAGGATAGGCACGGAGAGGAATAAAAGCATTACGAAATCCAATGTCTTCGAAGATCGTAAATCCAACAAGAAGTCCTGTTTAAAACGTGTAAATTTGGAACCATCTGGAACAGCATCAAAGTCGCAGAAATCACGAAGTTCCTGAGAGTACTCTAGGAACGCAATCAGGAGCGTATCTGTCGGGATTGAAAAAAATACGCTGGAGTAGAAGTGCCTTGAGCATCGGATAAAGCTGGTGCTTTCGAGGTATTCCGGTTGAAGCTTTGATGGTTGGAATGAATATGTACGATATTTAAATTTAGATTTTGGAAACTGGACTGATTTGCGAGGTACAACTTTTAATGGATAAAAAAAAGCGACTACTTATTCTAATATTTGTATTAATATTAAGCGGAATTGTTGTGATATTCATACATAAAAATGGTTCCATGAAAGGAGATTCTATTATGGAAGAAAATGCTATTTCCGGAGATGATAATACTCATTGGTTCCATTCAAACGGTATCATCACATCCATAGATAACTCTCAAAAAAAAATCTGTGTTGATATCAGTCAAAAAAATAATTTTTTTGATGGTACCAATATTACATTAAATTGCAACAAATCATCTCTCGACATTACATATTTAGAGGCTGGTCAAGAAATTACTTTCTATTTCTTTGAGAATAATGTACTTGACACTGAAGTTGCAATAGAGAAACTAAATATCGTTACACCATGACCTTTAGGGATTAGATAGTGTTCATCTAATCCCTTTTATTATGCTATGACATAATATTGGCACATCTCTGTGATTGAAGTGTAAATTTACACATGCTACAATAAGTATTGCTTATAGTTTTCTTTATTTTCAGCACCTATAAATGGTGCTTTTTTGTACCCGTAATTCATTCAATCACTGACAACTGGTTCTAAGTATTTTATACGTACAGCATACTTAACCATATACCAAACGTAAACTGTACATACAGCCATACGTATAACGTTTTCTATTTGTATAGAAAAGAGGCGGAGCATGTGAATGAAATTCTGAATCAGGAGAAATCAATCTATATTCAGATAAGCGAAATGATAGAAAACGACATACTGCGGGATGTGCTTTTGGAGGATGAGCGCGTGCCGAGCACAAACGAGCTTGCAAAGCTGTATGCGATAAATCCGTCTACAGCGGCAAAGGGCATAAATATACTTGTGGATGCAGGAATTTTGTATAAGAAAAGAGGGATTGGAATGTTTGTGAGTGACGGAGCAAAGGAAGTAATAAGGACAAAGCGGAAAGCCCGTTTTTGTTGAAGCTGAACAATATGACGTAGCGAAAAAATAAAAACTAGAAAATTTTCGTCTACATGACGAAAAACAGTAAAATTTTTAATGCTTATCGAAAAATATTCTATAGTGATTCCCGAAATATTTTTGTATACTAGCCTTACCAACAAAACAAAGGGGGACAAAAATATATGAAGAAAAAATTTGTTGCAATCATGATGGTAGCTGCTATGGCAGCGTCAATGGCCGCTTGTGGATCAGATGGGGGTTCTTCTGATACACAGAAAGGGGGAAGCAGCACAACGACATCAGATGTTGCAAACAAGGACAAGCCACTTGTGTGGTTCAACCGTCAGCCATCAAACAGCTCAACAGGAGAGCTTGACATGACAGCACTCAACTACAACAAGGATACCTATTATGTAGGTTTCGATGCTAATCAGGGAGCTGAACTTCAGGGAGAAATGGTAAAAGAGTATATCGAGAAGAACATTGATACGATCGACAGAAATGGGGATGGCGTCATCGGATATGTACTTGCAATCGGTGATATCGGACACAACGATTCAATTGCAAGAACAAGAGGTGTTCGTAAAGCTCTTGGAACAGGCGTAGACAAGAGCGGCGAGATTGACAGTGCTCCAGCAGGAACAAACTCAGACGGAAAAGCAGCTGAGGTTCAGGACGGCAAGATTACTGTAAACGGCAAAGACTATGTAGTAAGAGAGCTTGCTTCACAGGAGATGAAGAACTCAGCAGGAGCTACATGGGATGCAGCTACAGCAGGAAATGCAATCGGAACATGGTCATCATCATTTGGCGAGTCAATCGACGTAGTTGTTTCTAACAACGATGGAATGGGAATGTCAATGTTCAATGCATGGTCAAAGGACAACAAGGTTCCAACATTCGGATACGATGCCAACAGTGATGCAGTAGCAGCTATCGCAGAGGGCTATGGCGGAACAATCAGCCAGCATGCTGACGTTCAGGCTTACCTCACACTTCGTGTACTTAGAAACGCACTCGATGGTGTAGATATTGATACAGGTATCGGCACAGAGGATGATGCAGGAAACGTATTAAGCGATGATGTATATGTTTACAAGGATGATGAGAGATCTTACTACGCATTAAACGTAGCAGTTACAGCAGATAACTACAAGGATTTCACAGATTCAACAGTTGTATGGGCACCTGTTTCAACACAGCTTGATTCAGCAAAGCACCCTACAAAGAAGGTATGGCTGAATATCTACAATGCTTCAGATAACTTCTTAAGCTCTACATATCAGCCACTCTTACAGAAGTATGATGATCTCTTAAATCTTGATGTTGAGTACATCGGTGGTGATGGACAGACAGAGTCTAATATCACAAACAGACTTGGAAATCCAAGCCAGTACGATGCATTCGCAATCAACATGGTTAAGACAGATAATGCAGCTTCTTATACAGCTCTTTTGAACCAGTAAAAGTATTTAAAGCACTTAGTTGGGGAGGGAAAAATCTCTCCCCAAAATAAAGTGTATACAGACGACAGCAAATATAGAGTTAGGAGCAGGAAGTATGGGCGATAAGAATAATGAAAACATCTTATCGATTCGTGGCATGAGCAAGTCATTTGGACGAAACAGGGTTCTTGACCACATCAATTTAGATGTGAAAAAAGGTACTGTAATGGGTCTCATGGGGGAGAACGGAGCCGGTAAGTCGACAATGATGAAATGTCTTTTTGGTACATACCAGAAGGACGAGGGAACTATATATCTGGACGGAAAAGAGGTAAGCTTTTCGGGTCCTAAGGATGCACTGGAAAATGGAATAGCGATGGTGCATCAGGAGTTGAACCAGTGTCTTGAGAGAAATGTCGTAGACAATCTGTTTCTCGGAAGATATCCGGTCAATTCATTTGGTATGATTGATGAGGGACGCATGAAAAAAGAAGCGTCTGAATTATTCAGAAAGCTGGGAATGACAGTTAATCTCGAGCAGCCGATGAAAAATATGTCAGTATCACAGCGACAGATGTGTGAGATTGCAAAGGCAATATCATACAACTCAAAGGTTATAGTATTGGATGAGCCTACATCATCACTTACGGTACAGGAGGTTGAAAAGCTGTTCCAGATGATGAGGATGCTTCGTGACCAGGGTATTTCACTTATCTATATTTCTCACAAGATGGATGAGATTTTTGAGATATGTGATGAGATTTCGGTTCTTAGAGATGGAAATTTGGTCATGACAAAGAGCACAAAAGAAACAAATATGAATGAACTGATTGCAGCGATGGTTGGACGAGTACTGGAGAACAGATTCCCTCCGGTAGACAACAAACCAAAGGATGTAATCTTGTCAATACAGCATCTTTCGACAAAGTACGAGCCACATCTGCAGGACATCACATTTGATGTGCATGAGGGGGAGATATTTGGACTATACGGACTTGTCGGAGCAGGTCGTACAGAGCTTCTTGAGACGATTTTCGGAATCAGGACAAGAGCTGCGGGACGAGTATATTTTAAGAACCAGCTTATGAATTTCACCTGTGCAAAGGAGGCTATGGACTATGGCTTCGCACTTATCACAGAGGAAAGAAAAGCAAATGGACTTTTCCTTAAGGGAAACCTCACCTTTAACACAACAATCGCAAATCTCGGTGCTTATAAGAATGGACCGGCACTTTCAGACAGCAAGATGACAAAGGCCACCTCTGATGAGATAAAGATTATGCACACAAAGTGTATGGGACCGGAGGATATGATTTCGGCTCTGTCAGGAGGAAACCAGCAGAAGGTTATCTTTGGTAAATGGCTTGAAAGAGGACCGCAGATATTCATGATGGATGAGCCTACAAGAGGTATCGATGTAGGTGCCAAATATGAGATTTACGAGCTGATAATCAATATGGCAAAGCAGGGTAAGACAGTCATTGTAGTTTCATCTGAGATGCCTGAGATCCTTGGTATAACAAATCGTATCGGAGTCATGTCAAACGGACGACTCTCAGGAATTGTCAATACAAAGGAAACCAATCAGGAAGAACTGCTGAGACTCAGTGCAAAGTACCTATAATAAAGGGAGAAGACGGATATGGCTAATAGTAAGATTTTAACGGCTGAGCAGGAGCGTGCTCTGCGCCAGCCTATCGACGAATATGTTGGTGGAATACAAAAAGAAATTGATGCACTCAGAAAAGACGGAACTACAAAGGTTGTAGAGTGTCAGTCAGCGATAGCAGGCATCAAGAGAGATAAAACTCTTTCAAAGGGCGAGAAAGAGTCAGAAATAGCAGCCTGCGAGAAAGAGCTTGCAAAGGCAAAGGCTGTTGAGGCAAAGAACAAGGATGAGATTTCAAAGCTCATTGCCAAGGCTGAAAGCTATTTAAAGGAAAATTTTGATTCAAAGTATTACAATGCCGTTAAGGCAAGCTGTGAGGCGGAAAAGGCAGAGGCGCTTGCTGCTCATAATGAGAGAATGGCAGAGCTTGATAAAAAGCACAAGGCTGCTCTTGCAAAGACATCAGACAGTACTGAGATAAAGGAAGAAAACTACGTACACAAGAATCGTATTTCCAATGAGAAGCTTGAGCTCGAGAAAGAGTATCAGACGATCAAGGACAAAAAGCATGAGGCATACAGCTACAAGTATCACCTGATTGATATGCTTCGTCTTTCAAAGTTCACATTTATGGAGAAAAGAGCTCAGAAATGGGAGAATTACAAGTATACGTTCAATAGGAGAAACTTCCTGTTACAGAATGGTCTTTATATTGCAATTATACTTATATTCATAGCGCTTTGTGTCATAACACCGATAAAGAAGGGCACACCTCTTCTGACATACAACAACATACTGAATATTCTTCAGCAGGCTTCACCGAGAATGTTCTTAGCACTTGGTGTTGCAGGACTTATCCTCTTAACAGGAACGGACCTTTCTGTTGGACGAATGGTTGGTATGGGTATGACAACAGCCACAATCATCATGCATCAGGGTATCAATACAGGCTCTGTATTCGGTCATATATTTGACTTTACAGGAGTACCAACAGGTGCAAGAGTGGTTATCGCATTACTTGCATGTATCGTGCTTTGTACATTCTTCACAAGTATTGCAGGATTTTTTACAGCGAAGTTTAAGATGCATCCGTTTATTTCAACCATGGCCAACATGCTTGTTATCTTCGGTATCGTAACATATGCTACAAAGGGAGTTTCATTCGGTGCTATTGAGCCGGTTATCCCTAACATGATTATTCCAAAGGTAAATGGTTTCCCAACCATCATCATCTGGGCAGTAGCAGCAATCGCAATTGTATGGTTTATCTGGAACAAGACAACATTTGGTAAAAACCTCTACGCAGTAGGAGGAAACCCGGAGGCAGCAGCAGTTTCAGGTATCTCAGTATTTGCAGTAACTCTCGGCGCATTCGTGATGGCCGGTATCCTTTATGGATTTGGCTCATGGCTTGAGTGTGCAAGAATGGTTGGTTCAGGTTCAGCAGCTTATGGACAGGGCTGGGACATGGATGCAATCGCAGCCTGTGTAGTTGGTGGTGTATCATTCACAGGTGGTATCGGTAAGATATCAGGTGTTGTAACCGGTGTATGTATCTTCACAGCACTCACATACTCTCTTACAATCCTTGGTATTGATACAAACCTTCAGTTCGTATTCTCAGGAATTATCATTCTTGTAGCAGTTACACTTGACTGTCTGAAATACGTTCAGAAGAAATAATATCGCAAGAAAATTTCTTTTTCATACTTCCAAAATGATCAGCAGAGATGTCAGGGTGGCATCTCTGCTTTTTGCTTTAATAGTTACACTTTTATTTATGTAAAGCTACAAAAGAATTTATCAGATGTGGTATAATATAGTATAAACAGAGTAACTATTCAGAATAGTTACCCGGTATAGCAGGGAGAAGACATAAAATGTATACATTATTACTGGTTGATGACGAAGAGGATGTAATAGAGGTAATCGAGAGAAAGGTATCCTGGGAGCAGATTGGTTTTCATGTGGTAGGACATGCGGGAAATGGCTTCAAGGCGCTTGAAATGATGGAGGACATGCAGCCGGATGTTGTGATGACTGACATACGTATGCCTTACATGGACGGACTTGAGCTGTGCAGTAACATCAGGCAGAGGTTTCCTGCGACGAAGCTCTTGCTTTTCACAGGCTTTGACGATTTTGAGTATGCAAAGGAGGCAGTACATCTCGAGATAGAGGAGTATATTTTAAAGCCACTCAATCTGGCTGAAATCACGGAGGTATTCAAAAAGCTTAAGACAAAGCTGGATGATGAGCTGAACGAGAAGAAAAACACAGACATATTGAAGCAGTATTATGCAGCATCACTGCCTGTTTTGCAGTCAAACTTTTATACGACACTTATCGAGGGACGCATACCGGAAAATGAGCTGGGCAGGTACATGCGTGACTATAAGATTGTGCTTGAGGGACCATATTACTGCTGTATTATCATACATACCTCCGCAAGTCAGATGCCGCAGGGCATGGATATCAGACTGCTTGCAGTGTCAGTAGAGCGACAGGCACAGGCTGATTTAAAGGAGCGCTGGAATGGCAGGATTTTTAACTATCTCGGTGATACGGTCATGATAGCCCAGCTTGTGCAGCAGGAGGATATCTCTGAGCTGACAGATGAGTGCGACAGATTCTGCAAATATGTAAATCATGTAATGGGAGCAAAGGTAACTGTCGGAATCGGACAGGTGTGCGAAAATGTACAGGAGCTGGTGAGCTCTTATCAGAGTGCGAGGGAGGCAGTATCCTACAGGGTGCTTTATGGCAGCAACAGGGCAATAAACATGACAGAGGTTGAGCCACAGCGACGTATATCAAAGGATGGCGATGAGGGAAATGAGCTGTCATATTTATTTAAAATGATTTGTATCGGCAAGATAGAGGATGTGGGACAGGCTGTTGAGGCGTATATGCAGCACAATTTTATGTCGCAGCAGTCACTTGAGAACTACCATGTGGCAGTAATGGAGCTGATCAGTGAGTTATATCACTTCATGAGCAATAATGAGCTAAATGCGCAGGAAATATCGGGAAGTGTAGGCAGGCTTTATAATGAGCTCTCCAATTTTGAGCCGGTGGTGCTCAAGCAGTGGCTTTTGGATTTTTCAAGCAGGCTGCACGATGATATGGCTGATGCCAGATACAACTCCAAGAAGTCACTCATAGACAGTGCAAAGGATTATGTGCACAGGAATTACAGAAGTGTGGACCTTGGACTTGACGATACATGTAAGGAATTAGGAGTATCTAACTCGCATTTTTCAAGTCTGTTCAAGAAGGAAACCGGCAGCTCGTTTGTGGAGTATCTGACTGATTACAGAATGGACAAGGCTGCCAGAATGCTTGTGGAGACAGACGACAAGAGCTATGTCATAGCCCAGAATGTAGGCTATGCGGATCCGAACTATTTCAGTTATGTTTTTAAGAGAAAGTATGGGGTTTCCCCATCCAGGTACAGGACAGAGTATGAGAAGAATAAGGTATAAATCAGGCAATATACAATCCATAATAATGCTCTCATTCTCACTGCTGTCGTTTGCAATAATGCTTGTCACAGTTGTGGTGATGTATATAAAATTTGCCGATGCATCGCAGGACAGTATCATAGAGAGCAATCATAAGGTGATGGACCAGACAATAGACAGTGTGGAAAGCTATCTGGTCAATATGAGGCAGGTTTCGGATGCGGCGTATTATAATGTAATAAAGGAGAATGATATTTTAAAGCAGTCTGACAGCATACACGATGGCATGAGCCTGCTCTATGAGTCAAACAAGGAATATCTGCGCAGTATTGCCTTGTATAATCAGTATGGAAGCCTTATAGCTGCAGAGCCTGTTGTGTCCCAGAAGGAGGACCCGGATGTGACAAAACAGGACTGGTTCATAGAAGCTATGGAGCGCATGGAAAATATACATTTTTCAACACCTCATGTACAGAATCTGTTTGACGATGGTTCCATGAGATATCATCTGGTCATATCATCAAGCCGTGCCGTGGAGCTGACCTCCGGTTCAGAATCACAGATGGGTGTGATGCTTGTGGACATGGATTATTCGAGTGTATCAAGGATGCTTGAGAGGATAAATACATCGGGAAAAGGACAGTATTATTATCTGTGTGATGCAAAGGGCAATATTATTTACCATCCGCATCAGATACAGTTTGATGGAGATGTTCCGGAAAACAGCGATGTTGCGGCAAAGTCGCAAAACAGTATATATGATGATTATCTGAATGGAGTGCATCGTAAGATTATGGTAGATACAATCAGCTACACAGGCTGGAAGCTTGTATGTGTGATGCCATACTCCATCTTTACCAATAAGATGGCGGATGTGAAGCAGTTTGTTTTTGTTATAATGATTATTATGGCTATGATGTTTGTGTGGATAAACAGAGTGATAGCTATACGTATTTCAAAGCCGATAATGAAGCTGGATGATTCTGTGAAAAGGTATGAAAATGGCAATGAAGCAGATATTTATGTAGGTGGTTCCTCAGAGATACGGCATCTGGGATACTCTATACGCAATTCATATAAGCAGAACAATGAGCTCATGAAGAAGATCGTATGGGAGCAGAACGAGAGACGAAAGAGCGAGCTTGATGTGCTTCAAAGCCAGATTAATCCGCACTTTTTGTATAATACTCTTGACTCCATCACATGGATGATTGAAGGAGGTAAAAACGAGGAGGCCTCGTTTATGATTACGCAGCTTGCAAAGCTTTTCCGTATCAGTCTGTCGAAGGGACATACCATAATACCTGTACGCGATGAGCTTTTGCACGCAAAAAGCTACATGAATATTCAGAAGGTGCGCTATAAGAACAAATTTGAGGTGAGCTTTGAGGTAGACGAGGAAATAATGGACTACTGTGCGGTGAAGCTGGTGCTTCAGCCGATTTTGGAAAACGCACTAAATTACGGAATCAGAGAGCTGGACGATTTCGGAGAGATAGTAGTCGGAGGCCAAAAAGTGGGAGAGGATATCATCATAACGGTATCAGACAACGGAATGGGCATTCCGGAGAATGAAATTCCGCTTTTGCTGACAAATACGGACAGGGTTCACAAGAAGGGCTCGGGAGTAGGGCTTGTCAATGTAAATAACAGGATAAAGATACTGTTTGGAGAGCGCTATGGTCTGCATATAGAAAGTGAGCTTGATGAGGGAACTGTTGTGACAATCAAAATCCCGGCAATTGTCTATTCAGAGGAAAACAGACTTCAATTTGAGGAGCATCATATAGCATGAAGCAAGTACAATTGCCTTGCTGTATGGGAGGTGTGAGTGTGACAGTGAAAAATAAATGGACAAATATGAGCAAGAATAAGAGAAACTTCATCATAACAGAGCTGCTGCTGGGAGTACTACTTGTGATAGGAATAGGTTTTATCGCATACAATAAGCTTAATGAGAAACCGGAGCGTATTGCAGTTGTGATGGCTGATGTGGATGAAAGCCACAGTGCTGCGTTTAAATATGGCATGAAAATGGCGGCTTCTGAGTATGGTGTGGATGTAGTTATGATAAGTAAGGAAAATCTGAACAATATGTCAGATGAAATTGATGTCATAAAGCAGGAGATAAACAAAAAAGCTGATGCGGTCGTTTTCAAGCCGACAGCAGAAAAAATGACAGAAGAAAAAAGCCTTAATACACTTATCCGGATAAATAAAAAGACACCGATAATGGTTGTCGGAGACCAGGCGGGAAGCGAGAGCTTTAAGTCGTTAAATACAGTGGAGTTTGACCAGTACAGCATGGGTGCCAAACTGGCACAAAAGCTTCTTGCTGACAACAACGGAACACTTTCAGGTAAAAAAATAGGAATCTATTGTGAAAACACTGAATCCGATGCCTGTAAAAAACGCATTGATGGCATAAAGGATACTCTCGCGGAGAGCGGCTGTGTTGTGATGTGGATTGTATCAGGTGTTTCGGATACCGGGGAGAAAATAAATCTGCAGTCACAGAGAAAGGTTGACATAGTTCTTGCAATAGATGATGCAAGTGTGGTTGATGCGGCAAAGGAAGCCTCTGATAATAATCTGCAGGGTGCATTGGTATATGGGATAGGAAACTCAACAGAAGCCATATATTATCTCGATTCGGGCTGGACAGAGGCTCTTATCACACCTGATGAATTTGCTGCCGGATACAAAAGTGTTGTAGGACTGGTCGATATGCTGCGTGGCAGTAGAAAATATTCAGTAGAGGAAAAGCCGGTATCTTACCAGCTTCTTACCAGAAAAAATCTGTTTGATGAAGAAAACAAGAAGCTTTTGTATGCAATCAGCCAGTAGTGGGGGAACAATAAATGAGAAGCAGAATAAGAAATACCATGATGATACTGTGTTTTGCACTGATATTGTCATTTGTCTCGTGCAGCAGCACAAGAGTTGACGAGAAAAAACAGATATATATAGGCGTGACCTGCTATGACCAGAAGGATACATTTATCGGGGAGCTGATAGAAACTTTCAAAAAGGAGTGCGCAAGTCTTGATACAGACAAATACGATATCAGCATGACAATCATGGATGCTGCAGGCTCACAGCGTGCACAGGATGACCAGGTGCAGGAGATGATAGAGGACGGCTGCAATGTGCTGTGTATTAATCTGGCAGACAGAACAGATCTGTCGCATATTATAAATGCTGCAATGGAGAAGGACATCCCGATTATTTTCTTTAACAGGGAGCCGGTTGATGAGGATTTAAATCGCTGGGATAAGCTGTACTATGTCGGGGCCAAGGCAAAGCAGTCAGGTCAGATGCAGGGGGAACTCATTGCCGATTATATAAAGAATAATCCGGGTGTGGATAAAAACGGTGATGGCAGGATACAGTACGTCATCCTGGAGGGAGAGATGGGACATCAGGATGCCATCGTCAGGACAGAGAGTGTGACAGAGAGCATGAAGAATAACGGTCTTCAGATAGAAAAGCTGAGCTGTCAGATAGCAAACTGGAATCGTGCCCAGGCGCAGAACCGTATGACACAGCTTATAGGTCAGTATAAAAACAGCATAGAGCTGGTTATTGCAAACAACGATGCAATGGCACTCGGAGCGATAGACGCATACGAAAAGCTTGGTGTGACGGAGTCGAATGTACCTGCATTTTTTGGAGTGGACGGCACAGACGATGGGCTTGAAGCAGTGCAGCAGTCGAAGCTTGCGGCAACAGTCTACAATGACAAGGAGGGACAGGCAAGGGCTATGGCTCAGCTTGCCTATCTGGCAGCCACCGGGGGCAGCATGAAAAACATAAAGTTTGAGGATAAAAAGTATGTTTATCTGCCGTATGAGAAGGTGACACCTGACAATGTAAATGAATTTGTGAAGGATGAACAGTGAGCTTATTTATGCTCGTTCCTCCACTCCCTCGGAGCGACTCCGTAGATATTTTTAAAGGCGCGTGAGAAATGAAGCTGATTTTCGTATCCAACGGCAGAACCAACATCTGCGATGGATAAGGAGGTCAGCTTTAAAAGCTCTGTGGCCTTTATCATACGATAATTCATGAGAAATTCCTGAGGTGAATGTCCAACGGAATTTTTGAAAATTTTGCCCAGATAGCTTCGGTTTATGCCGCAGACTCTGGCAATATCTTCGATTGATATATCATTCTGAAAATTCTGCTCGATATAATTCATCGCTTCTTTTATATAAAAATCACTCATTTTCCCACCTGGAACGAGTTTTGATGATTTGGCTGACTGCATCAGATAATCCAGAAAAAGGTACATATGCCCAATCAGGTGATATGGTGATTCTGAGGGGTGCCTTGTGATGTAGAGCATTTCCTCAACAAGCTTTTCGCGGATATCCTTTGAGTGTGTGTGATATACAGGATTATTTTTGGTAAGCTCTGTTGTGGTGAGAGCCTCCTTGACGCGCAGACCGTCAAACTCAATCCATATGTATTCCCAGGGAAGTTTGTCATCTGCGATATAGGTATTTATCTGGCCGGGAAAAATCAGAAAGCCCTGCCCGCTTTTTATGTTGTAGGTTTGTGTAATGCCCTTTGCATTATCGGCCATCAGAGTGCCGGTGCCGGACAGTACATAGTGGAATAGATAGTGGTTTCTTGTGGCAGGACCAAATGAGTGTCCCGGTTCGCACTGCTCGTGGCCGAACTGGTACATACACAAATCTATGAAATTTACATTTGGAAAAATATTGAAGGAAAGCTTGTCCATGTGAGTCACTCCTTATTGATTAATACTATAAATATACCCTTATGCGACATTATATGCAATTATAGCATGTTTTATAGCATATTGGTATAAAAAAGCAAAAATAAAGGTATTTATTGTATGCATAATGGTATGTTATAATCGGTTTATCAGGAAAAAGAGCAAATAAAACAGAAAAGGAGTGAAAAAATATGGCAAAAAGAAAGATTTGTCAGGCTATGGCGGTTGTGCTGGCACTCGGAATGTGCACGACAGGACTGACCGGATGTGGAAATGAAAAGCGGGCGGACGGAAAAACTGAGATTGAGGTGGTTTCTTATAAGCCGGAGGCTGTTAAGGCTTTCGAGAAGATTGAGAAGCAATTTAATGAGACTCATGATGATATTCATCTGACTATCTCCTCTCCGAATGAGGCTATGACTATTTTAAAGACACGCTTCATCCGTGAGGATTATCCGGACATCATTGCAATAGGTGGAGATATCAATTATTCAAATTTCCTGGATGCAGATTTGTTTGAGGATATATCAGATCTGGATGCAGTGGACAATGTAAAAGAGGCATATCTGGATATGGACAAGGAGCTTGAGTTCATTCCAAAGGATGGCACCTATGCACTTCCTTATGCCGCAAATGCAGCAGGAGTACTTTACAACAAGGATATGTTTGCGGAGAATGGCTGGAAGGTGCCTACAACCTGGAGTGAGTTTACAGCACTGTGCGATGAGATAAAGGAAAGCGGAACACTTCCTTTGTATCTGGGCTTTAAGGATACATGGACATGTCTGGCACCGTGGAATGCCCTTGCAGTAGGTCTCTGTGATTCAGACACCTGTAATCAGGTAAATATGGGAAATACGACATTTGAGGAGGCATATTCTCCGGTTGCCGACAAGATACGCACATTACTTGATTATGCAGAGGACAATCCGTATGCTTACAGCTACAATGACGCATGTACAGCCTTTGCCAGAGGTGAAGCTGCCATGTACACGATAGGAAGCTATGCTATTCCTCAGATTAAGTCGGTTAATCCTGATATGAATATCGGTTCATTTACTTTCCCGGCAAATGATAATGAGGCTGACAATGTGTTAAATTCAGGAATAGATTTACAGTTTTCAGTTATGAAGGCATGCAAAAATAAGGAAGCAGCATACGAGGTGCTTGAATATCTGTACAGCGATGAGACAATTCAGACATATCTGGATGACCAGGGCGGAATTGCCTGCAAGGATGGAGATTTCGCAATACCGGATACACTGAAGGATATGCAGGAGTATATAAAGGACAACCGTATGTCGGATTATCAGGATCATCATTATCCAAGTGAGATGAGCGTGGATGCCATGATTCAGACATATCTGCTTGACACAGGCGACAATGCAAAGGAGAAGTTCTTAAAGAAATTTGATTCAGACTGGAAGCGTTACAACAGAGATCTGATTCGTGAAGTACAGGATTACCAGAAGGAACAGGAGGATGCAAAATGAAAAAGAAAATGTCAAATAGAGACAAGACATTCTGGGCAGTTGTGATACCTGTTGTGGTTTTATTTTTCGCATTTAACACGCTGCCGATGATAAAGGGTGTGATTTACAGCTTTACAAACTACAAGGGCTATGGCTCATATGATTATGTCGGACTTAGAAACTATACAGACCTGTTTACCGACGCCAGAGTCGGAAAGAGCTATCTGTTTACTTTTAAATATGCGATTGCAGGAACCGTACTTGTAAATGTATTAAGCCTTGTAATGGCAGTTGCGTTAAACAGCAATATCCGCGGCAAGAGTGCATTAAGAGGTGTTTATTTCGTACCGAATATCCTTGGCGGACTGGTTATTGGTTACATTTTCAGCTTTATTTTTACATATATTCTGCCGGTAGTAGGAAATACCTTCAACATCGGTTTCTTACAAAACAGTATTCTGGCGAGTGAAAAATATGCATGGATTGGCGTGCTGATTGTCGGGGTATGGCAGGCGGTTGCCATGAATACAATCATTTATATATCCGGACTGCAGACAGTGCCTGAGGATGTTTACGAAGCCAGCATGCTCGACGGAGCAGGCAAATGGAAACAGTTCTGGAAGGTTACGTTTCCACTCGTTATGCCGTTTGTTACAATCAATCTGGTGCTCAGCACAAAGAACTTCCTCATGGTATTTGACCAGATTATGTCATTGACAAAGGGCGGCCCGGCGCAGAGCACTGAGTCAATCTCATACCTGATTTACAGAAATGGTATGGATGGAGGACAGTTTGGCTTCCAAAGTGCAAACGCAGTAATTTTCTTTGTTGTAATTGTGGCTATTTCACTATTCCAGATGGGTATTATGAATAAGAAGGAGGAGCAGTTATAATGAAAAAACAAAAAACAAACTGGGTACTAACCATCGTTTTAATATTGGGAACCTTAACCGTATTTTTCCCGCTGTATATGGCTGTTATCATTGCCTTCAAGAAACCGAGTGAGATGACAAATGATGTCGCAGGAGCTCTTTCATTCCCTTCAAAGTGGAGCTTTTCAAACTTCACAGAGGCTATGAAGGTGACTGATTTCTGGCATTCTCTCGGAAACAGCTTACTTATCACTATTGTGACCATTGTTCTCGCAATCCTTATCCATTCGATTGCAGGATATGTTATCGGACGAGGCATGGCAAGGAAAAAGAGCTTCCGTTTCATATATCTTTACATTGTAAGCGGTATGTTTGTGCCATTCTCAATTCTCATGATGCCTCTTGTAAAGCAGACTGCGCAGATGGGACTTGGAAACAGGGCAGGAGTTATCATTTTATATCTTGTATTTTACATGCCAATGAATGTATTATTATATAGTGGATACTTGAAAAATATCCCTATGGCACTTGAGGAGGCCGCAGACATCGATGGCGCAAGCACATGGACAACATACTGGAGAGTTGTATTTCCTATGATGAAGCCTATGCATGCGACAGTAGCCATCCTGACAGCACTCGGTACCTGGAATGATGTCATGACACCGCTTGTCATCATGTCAGGAACAGGACAGAATACACTGCCGCTGGCACAGCTGAATTTCCAGACACAGTTTGGAACCAACTACAATCTGGCATTTGCATCATATATTCTGGCTTTGATACCGATACTTATATTCTATATAATCTGCCAGAAGCAGATATTAAACGGTGTTGCAAACGGTGCAATCAAGGGATAATTTTTAAACACTATTTTAACAATGATATGGAGTGATTTTATGGCAATTATATTTAATCCAAACAAGAAAATTTTTACTTTACAGACAGCTCACACCACATATCAGATGCAGGTGGACAGACTTGGCTATCTGCTGCATCTGTACTACGGAGCAAAAAACACATGTGATATGGACTATGTGCTGACATATGCTGACAGAGGCTTTTCAGGCAATCCTTACGCAGCAGGCATGAACCGTACATATTCGCTTGATACACTGCCACAGGAGTATCCGACACTTGGCACAGGCGATTTCAGAAATATTGCGCTTGATATCAAAAATGAACATGGCACGGAGAGTGTTGAGCTTCTTTATAAGAGTCATGAAATCAGAGACGGAAAATATGCTCTAAAGGGACTTCCGGCGGTGTGGGCATCTGATGACGAGGCACAGACTCTTGAAATAGTTCTTGGCGATGATATCGCAGGCGTTGAGGTGCATCTGCTTTATGGCGTGCTTGAGGCTTGTGATGTCATCACAAGAAGTGTGCTCATTAAAAATACAGGCAGTGGAAATATTACAATTGAAAAGGCTCATGCTGCCTGCCTGGATATGGTTTACGGAGACTATGATGTGATCAGATTCTACGGTAAGCATGCCATGGAGCGCAATCTTGAGCGCACACACTTAGGACACGGCACACTTTCATTCGGAAGCCGCAGAGGAACCTCGAGCCACCAGTACAATCCGGCGGTTATTCTCGCACAGCGCGATACTACAGAAAATGCAGGAGACTGCTATGGTATGCTTTTTGTATATAGTGGCAACTTCTCATGTGAGGCAGAGAAGGATCAGATTAACCAGACACGCCTTTTAATGGGGCTTTCCGATGAACTGTTTTCATATCCGCTTGCGGCAGGAGAGACCTTTACAGTGCCTGAGGTGATTATGTCATACTCGGCAGACGGTTTCTCACAGCTTTCCCATCAGTACCACACCTGCATCAGTGAGCATGTGTGCAGGAGCAGATTTGCACATGAGGTAAGACCGGTGCTCATCAATAGCTGGGAGGCTGCTTACTTTGACTTTACCGGTGATACGATAGTAGACCTTGCAAAGGAGGCCGCATCACTGGGCATAGATATGGTGGTCATGGATGACGGCTGGTTTGGAAAGAGAGATGATGATAATTCATCACTCGGAGACTGGTTTGTGAATGAGAAAAAGCTTGGCGGAACACTTTCTGAGCTCATCGACAGAGTGCATGCACAGGGAGTGAAATTTGGAATATGGATTGAGCCTGAGATGGTGAATGAGGACAGTAATCTGTACAGAGAGCATCCTGACTGGGCTATCCAGATTCCGGGAAAGCTTCCTGTACGCTCAAGAAACCAGCTTATTTTAGACTTTTCGAGAAAAGAAGTCAGGGACAATATTTTCAATCAGATCTGCGCAGTGTTTGACCAGGGAAAAATCGACTACGTGAAGTGGGATATGAACAGAAGCATGGCTGATGTGTATGCAGGAAATCTTGCATACGACTATGTGCTTGGAGTGTATGATTTTATGGAGCGTCTGGTGACAAGATATCCGGATATACTTCTTGAGGGCTGCAGCGGTGGAGGTGGACGATTTGATGCAGGCATGCTCTACTACAGTCCACAGATATGGTGCAGTGACAATACAGATGCCATAAACCGTACAAGAATACAGTATGGCACATCGTTCTTCTATCCGGTATCATCCATGGGAGCGCATGTATCGGCAGTGCCAAATCATCAGACAGGCAGAGTGACAAGCCTTAAAACAAGAGGCATCACAGCCATGGCAGGAACCTTTGGCTATGAGCTGAATCCGGCCCTTCTGTCGGATGAGGAAAAGGAAGAAATCAGAGAGCAGATAAAGACCTTTAAGAAGTATGAGATGCTTATAAATGAGGGCACCTACTGGCGTCTTACAAGCCCATTTGAGGATGAGGTGGCTGCTTGGATGTCTGTCTCAAGGACAAAGGACAGGGCGCTTGTGAGCGTGGTTCGTCTGTATGCGGAGGCAAATGCGGCAGCATGCTATGTGAAGCTTAAAGGCTTGGAGTCTGATGCAGTATATATTGAGGAAAATACCGGCAGGCAGTACACAGGTGCAGCACTGATGAATGCAGGAATACCGCTTCCGTTTGCCGTAAAGGAGTATGAGGCATATCAGTTTTCATTTATCAGGCTTGATGAGGCAAAGAAGCTGTATGATGAGATAAAGAAGGTGTGCGGCAATCTAAAATTAAATGAGGCTGACACTGCAGATAGTGCTTCTGATAACCGTATTGTAATAAGCATCTACGGCGGCTCAGGCTCAGGAAAGACAACGATTGCAGCAGCCCTGCAGCAGTATTTTCTTAACGATAATACAGCCTGCTATGTGCTGACCGGGGACAATTATCCACACCGTATCCCGATGAGAAACGACGAGGAACGCCTTAATGTGTATAACGAGTCCGGCGAGGATGGCTTACGTGGATATCTTGGAACACCTAAGGAGATTGACTTTGACAGGATTAACAAGGAGCTTTCAGAGTTTAAGGCAGGAAAAGATATAATTGAGATAAAGCATATGGGCCGCGAGGACGGTGATATCTCATATGACGAGACTGATTTCACAGGAATTAAAGTGCTCATCCTGGAGTGGACCCATGGAGGAAGCGAATACCTTAAGGGTGTTGATATACCTGTATTTCTGGAGAGCTCGCCTGAGGAGACAAAGGCACGCCGCATTAAGAGAGGACGTGACGAAAACGCCGCAAGCCCTTTCATATGCCGCGTGGTAGAATTGGAGCAGGAAAAGCTTGATTTGCAGGGAAAAAATGCGCGTATCGTAGTTGGAAAGGATGGCAAAGTCTATGAACAATAAACCTATGCTTAATGCATATCCTGACAGTCTGGGCGGTAAGCTTTCCGATATCGCAGCGCTGCTCAAAAAGAAGGAAATGCAGGACACATTTTCATCATTTTATATTCTGCCAAGCCTGTATCATTCGGATTTGGACCGCGGATTTTCGGTCGTGGACTACAATCTGAATGAGGAGCTTGCGACAATAGAGGATTTATCGCAATTGAAGGAGCTGGGGATTGACTTAAAGCTTGACTTTATTTTAAATCATGCTTCGGCACAGTCACCACAGTTCAAGGATCTTGTGGAAAAGGGCGATGAGTCGGAGTACCGCGACTTTTTCATAGACTGGAACAAATTCTGGGAAGGTCATGGAGTCATGACGGATGAGGGCTACATACAGCCTGATGAGTCATGCTTAAAGCAGATGTTTTTCAGAAAGCCGGGGCTTCCGATTCTCATGGTGGAGTTTCCGGATGGACGAAGGGTGCCATACTGGAACACATTTTACCAGGAGGTGCATGGCAGAGAATATCTGGGGCAGATGGATTTAAATATAAAGTCCGAAAAGGTATGGGATTTTTATCGTGAAACACTTGAAAAAATAGCATCCTATGGTGCGGCTATTGTGCGGCTCGATGCATTTGCCTATGCGCCTAAGGCACCGGGAAAAAAGAATTTTCTGAATGATCCTGAGACCTGGGAATTTCTACAGCAGATTCACGAGCTTGCAGCACCGCTTGGACTGACTCTGCTGCCTGAAATACACGCGGCATATGAGGAAAAAATATACAAAACTCTTGCAGATAAGGGCTATGCCACATATGATTTCTTTTTACCGGGACTGATAATTGATGCGATTGAGAACAGGAGAGCAGATTATCTGGCGAAATGGGCGCGTGAGATTGTGGAAGATAAAATCTCAACAGTCAATATGCTTGGCTGCCATGACGGCATACCTCTTCTGGACTTAAAGGGTCTGCTTCCGGAGGATGATATACGCTCGCTTATAGATTTGATTGTATCTCGTGGCGGCATGGTCAAAAATCTTCACGGACAGAAGAATATATATTATCAGGTCAATGCCACATATTACAGTGCGCTTGGTGAGTCTGACAGCAAAATGCTTCTGGCACGTGCCATTCAGATGTTTATGCCGGGCAAGCCGCAGGTATGGTATCTTGACCTCTTTGCAGGCAAAAATGACCATGAGGCCGTAAGACGCGCCGGAGAATCAGGACACAAGGAAATTAACAGAACAAACCTTAGTGCCTCCGATATCAGGGAGGCGCTAAAAAAGGATGTTGTTGCAAAGCAGCTTGAGCTGCTTCGCATGAGAAATACACATAAGGCATTTGAGAAGGGAGCTGTCATCACAGTAGCAGAAGAAGGACCAAAGCTCTCAATCCGCTATGATAACGGTGAAGCGTATGCGCTTCTTACGGTGGATTTTGAAGCCGGAGCATATGAGATAGAGCTGAGCTGATTTGTGTATTACTTATATGAAGCAGTTAGAATATATTTATCATAAAAGATGCGATATCAAAAAGGAACCGGATTTTCCGGTTCCTTTTTTGCTGCGTAGAATTATTAACATTCCAGTATTTATCAGCTGTTAAGTATGTGTAAACGATTTCATGAATTAGCTTTGAAAACCTGTACTTCTGGTGTTTATATTGCACTCAAGCAAACGAGCTACAGCCGTTGCTGGAAGAAGCAAAAGAAGTGGATGGCTCATAGAGGATAATAAAGAAAGAGAGGTTCATGATGTTAAATGTCATGGACCTCTCTTTCTTTAGGGGAAAATTATAAATGTTTCAAATAATTTTCTACATTCTGATACTCAACGCCATTTTCCATGACGGAATCTTCACCACGATAGAGCACACATCGCTTGGTAATCTGGCCAAATCTCTGACTTGTTTGATTCAGTTTCTCTTCGTCAACTAAGAAGCGGGCTTGCATTGGAACAATTTTCGAGCTGTGTTTTATTTCGTAGCATTCACATGTATTGAGTTTAGCATCGTAAATTACCATATCGTATTCGCCGACAGCAAATTGCAATTTGAAAACACGTTGATGCCTTTTAGCCGATTTGAATGTTTCTAAAAGTACGATGTCTTCCATCATACGACCACGCACTTCTTCCAAAATACGTTCAGAAACTAACATTTTTTCGTGCTCGCTCAATGTAGAGAATAATTCATCTTTTGTCAAAGAATGAACCAATGCCTGTGCCTGGCAATAACGCATGCCTGGTTGCGTGAATAAAATATTCTCTAGTGGTTCGGCACTTGGAATTACCGTTTCTCGTGGAACGTCAACAATCAGGTCAAGTGCTTTCAAATATTCTTTGATTTCCTCTATGTGAGCATTTGTAATACCAATAGATTGTTCTTCTTTATTGTGAATCTCCAACATATCCATTAATCGTTTGGTTACTGCTTCTGTATCGATTTTATCCAAAATATCTGTACGCTGTTTGGGATTACGATCTCTTCGCAAAACATCAGCAGCTGAACCCAAATCATGAGATTTGAATTTGTCGGTCAGAATACGAATAAGGAAACGATGATTCATATCCTCAATGATTCGATTGATAGCACCTGTTAGTTCACCTGCCTCATAGAGTGATTGGAGATGACGGAAATATCCTCCGTCTTGACAACAACTCAGGGAGTGCTGGATATTTTTACAGATTGCGGTATCGATATAACGCCGTGTGGATTCGTCATCACGGAACGAAGCATCCTCTGAAATAACGTCTTTATCATCAAAATCCAGTTCTCCTGCACGAAGTGTGCCGCCATAGCGAATATACTCGTCAATACTGTCGATACCGAGTAAACGACTATGTTCACGGAATGGAATAAAGGTAGTGTGAATCGTAACAGCTCGATCATAAAGTTCCTGATGAAGCGCAAACCAAAAGCCAAGAGAATCTGTTCCGGATAAAACAATTTTCATACCTTGTGCAGCGTAGATATCAGAGAATAGTGCTGCTGAATCAATAAAGTCGGGCATTAGGGTTACTTCGTCAATAAAAACATATTCATATCCCAGATCAAGGAGTTTGCCCAAATCACGATTCATCGCTGCCATGGTATCGCTCCCTTTTGCTTTGATGTATGCTGATTTTGCGGACTGTGATGGAGTCATTCCTAAAACAGCCTGACGCAGCATTGTTGTCTTTCCTGTTCGTCGCAGACCAAATACCAAGCATACACGATCTGTTTCCTCACTGTTTAAATATGCCTGTAACTGTCTGAAACAATCACGTTTTCCCCAGTTTTTTACACCTTTTGTCAGTGCCAGAAGACGTTCTCCGATAATGACAGAAGTTTCAAAATCTGTAGATTTAGATGGATCAATAGAACTGTGTTGTTTCAGTTCTTTCAATTCTTCTTGAAGCTGTTTGCGCCTTTCAACACCTGCAAAAATTTCTTCGCGTTCGTTCTTTTTAATGTACTTGCTTTTGCTTTTTCCATTCTCTGTCCATTGCAGATAAGGCTGCTCTTTGCCGTAAATTTTCTTCATGTTGATAGAACCTTGTGGTAAGGCTGCTATCTCGTTTTCTAATTCATAAATTCGTTTGTAGATATCCATAATATCACCCCGTTTCTTACAATCTATTATAACCCATTTTGAGTGAAACATCAATGGGTTATAATGGGTTATAACGTCAAAAAATGTGGAAGTGAAACGACTACTTTTTTGTCGTGAACAAAAGATTGTGAAATCAAGATGGATAAAGTATAATAATCATAAGTTATTTTTCTGGGAACTATGCGTATTGTTGTAAAAAACAACGGCATTGTAGTATAGTTAAAATGTATTGATAAGCTGGAAGAGCTGCTGCAGATATAAGAGGTAACAATATGGAATACGAACACATAACCCACTCCTTCGAGCCTGTCTATGATGAAAACAGCCGCATACTGATCCTCGGCACTCTGCCGTCCGTTGCATCAAGGGAAAACAATTTCTATTACGGACACAAGCAGAACCGTTTTTGGAAGCTGCTTGCGTATCTGTTGGATGAACCGGTGCCGGAGACGATAGATGAGAAGAAATATATGCTGTTTAAAAACCACATAGCCATATGGGATGTGATACAAAGCTGTGATATCAAGGGTTCGAGCGACAACAGCATCAAAAACGTCGAACCGACAGATATAAGGAAAATTCTTGCCACAGCCGATATAAAGCAGGTCATTGCAAACGGAAATAAAGCAGGGGCACTTTATAAGAAATATCAGCTTCCGCTGACAGGCATGGAGGCAGTCACGCTGCCGTCCACAAGCCCTGCAAATGCGGCATGGACCTTTGAAAAACTGTGCGCAGCATGGGGAGATATCATAAAAGTGTAAAGGGGTTAACGGGCAGAATCAAAACCAGATGAAAAGGAAATGATGATTTGGATGTATGGAATAGTTCTTTTTTACAACATTATACTCTCGTTGCAGTAGAGGAAAATTTGCTCGTTGGATTTGGCGATATAGATAAAACTGGCTATCTTGATAGGCTGTATGTTCATAAAACATGCTTATTCTACTTCTAAGGGGTGTTAAAATGTTAGATTATCAGTTAGTATCATCTTAAAGGAGGGATACTATGGATCTCATAAAAACAGGAAAATATATTGCTGACAAGAGAAAATCGTTAGGATTAACCCAAAAACAAGTTGCGGAGAAACTTGGGATGAGTGACAAATCTGTTTCAAAATGGGAACGAGGGATATGTTTGCCGGATGTATCTGTTTATATTACGTTATGCGATATGTTGGGAATCAGCATAAATGAGTTTTTTGCAGGAGAAGATATTAGGGAAGAAAATTATATACAAAAATCAGAAGACAATTTAATTCGAATTGCCAAGGATAGTAAATATAAGATAAAAAATCTAAAACGATCAATAATAGGACTAGCACTCATTGTATTGATTACATCATTTTCACTTGGGATGATTCTTGTTCAAAAATGTAGTTACCCAAAGAATTATATTACAGCGGTAGACAAAGAAGGGACAGAGATGAAAACCGCAGAGTTATTATCTGGAGTGGATGGTGCCTTTTTATTCGATTATCACACAAATGAGAAGTTTCAGTCATTGACCATATTTATATCAGAGTATCATTTTGGAAAATTGGCAGCAAAAAATAAAATTGCAGAGTTATCTTACGAAGAGGTTGAATCTCCGACGGAAGGTAAGATTGTACTTGTACCGGATTTTGAGGAATTTGAGGTGAAGCTTATAGTTGCAGACACGTCGACCAAATATTCTACGACGATTCCTATTCTGGAAAAAGTAGAAGGAAGAGAATATTACGGAAGATCCGCAACACAAATTGAAGGAAAAGTTTCGATTCAAAAAAATTCAGAGCAAGGGTTGGCAGCATTTATTTATGGAAAAGATGGTCTGAGCACAACGCCTATTCAAAATATTGAACAAGGAGAAATTGACCAACAAAATGATTACATATACTTTATATCGTTTCAATTCTCAGAATAGTATTGTATTAGTTTAGTCAATAAAACATAAATTGGTAATTTGAGCCGCCAAAGTACAGGCGGCTCTATTTTTGACTAAAAGGAAGAGTAAAACGATAGACGCAAAATGTTTGTGCTTCCCAATAGATGAGAGTATAATGGAATTATAAAGGGAACTGATAGACAGATTTGAATTTGGAGGGATAATGAATTGTCAATAGAATATAAGAGATTGACTGAAAATGAACTGGATATTTTTATTGAAATGAGAATAAATCAATTAAGAGAAGAAGGCGCAAAAGAAGATATTGATTTAAAACCTGCCTTAAAAGATTATTATAGTCGTCATATGACAGAAGGTACATTCGTATCTTGGATATGTTCCTCAATATCAACCAGCGCAAGAGATTCAATTCTGGGGAACTGTAGCAGCTGTTCTTATCGTTGGAGGAACAATTGCAGAAGATGTGATTACAGGTGGTGGCGGAATTGCAGATGATGCCGCATCATTCTATCTTGCATACAGGTTGATGTTTGGACTATAACAAAGGAGATTTTTTATGTCGTTTAATTCACAGTTTAAACTTATTTTTGGTGAAACATTTCAAACAGAGGGTTTTCGATATTGCTCAAAATTGAATGTTTTTGTTAAAATGCTCAACGAAGATTTGATGGCTTTTTTTGGAGTAAAAACAGCTCCGGCATGGAATAAAGGGGCAAAAGGATTTTTCCTTACTGCAGGAATTATTTCTACCTATCATTCTTCTATCGATAAAAAATCAATATTGTATGCTGGACAGGATTTAAATTCATTCCTTCCACGAAATGAAGCAAGAGTAAGTTTTGAATATACCGAAGATACAATGGAAGAGATTATTTCAGCGACGGCTTTATATGTGAAGGAACGTTTGATGCCTATATTCAATCGAGTTTATGATTTAGATTCTTTTATTGATTTTTTAAAGGAATATTCGATTAATAAATTGCGCGCATGTGATACTTTTGAAGGGGAATCTCTTGTCTTGATTAAAACAGATAACCATGATGATTTTCAAACGTATTTCCAGCAGCATCTGGATGAATTATACGCACAAATTGATGCAGGAAATGTTGGTGATGGCTATACGAAAGAAATGGCTTATGATGATTTGTTTCATGGTATTATCGAAAGTATTGTATATCCTCGGGATAAAGTATATTCTGACAAGAGTTTATATAATGAGGCGCTGGAAGAGGCTGAGAGAAGAAAAAGTGAAAATATGAAAAAATTATATAGCTATCAAATATTGAAGAGCTGATTACTATAGCAATTAATCAAATTGATTTCAATAATGGAAGTTTAGTGTGATTTCTTGATGATGAGTGTTCTGAACTTCATTTTTGAAAAAATTAAGCAATGAAATTGAGGGGCGATTATCTCGCCCCTTTATCTTTGCTTTGATAAGGTCGATTGGCGTTCTGGTTGTCAGACTTTTCCTGATACCTTTTTATTTTGTCGTGTATGGTTTCGAACTTTGGAGTAACTTTCTCTCCGTATGCTTCTTCCCACTTAGAACGTTCTTTCTGATATGCGTCAAAGGCACGCTGTGCAGTATAGAATGCTGTGTAGAAGTCTTGTACTGTTGCAAATTCATGCTGTCTGACGATATTGGATAATCTGGCTTTGAGAGTTCGGAGCTCTTCCTCTTTGGTGGCAATCTTGCTTTCAAGCTCTTTTTTCTTAGTAAGTAAATCGTTTTCAGTATGGAGAACTTTATCAGCGGAATTTTTACAGAGAGGTAATGGAAAAGAATCGGGTGCATTACGAGTATTACCATTTGGGAATGACAGAAAATGTGCCGGAGCTTGAAGGTTTCCATTTCCACACATTAAGGCATACCTACACGACAAACCTCTTATCCAACGGGGCTCAGCCTAAGGATGTGCAGGAACTGTTAGGACACTCAGACGTGAGTACCATCATGAATGTCTATGCCCATGCTACAAGGGAAGCAAAGCGGACTTCCGCAAGACTTCTTGATAAAGTGGCAGGCAATGATTAAACAACTGAATAATGAATTTTCCCTTGTGATTATCCCATAAGGGCAAAAACAAGGGAAAAGGATACATATATAGAATTTTCAATAGCAGAAAGCCTTGAAAATAAGGGAAAGTTAAGAAAGTTAATAGATAACTCCCAGTTTGTCGTAAACATTTACATACTATTGTTTAGAAAAAAACAGTTCCGTTTATCCCCTCGAATTTCTCCTATAAGTGAAGGAACAATTTCTGACTTTATGACAGGGTTACATTCCCTGTCATTTTTATGGTCATTTATAGAAAAGAACAGGGGTTTACGAACCTTGCACACTATACCGATGATGGGGATAGCGGCACACTTTTTTGGATGAAATATCTGCAGATATTATGTATATATTTGACATATGCCAATGCAACCATATATAATTGTTTGTATTTGGGATAATAATCAGTAATCAAGGGGTATAAAAGATACATGAAAACAATAGAATTTGATACACATTTTTACAAAAAGCTGTGGACACTCATGGTTCCGATAATGGTGCAGAATCTGATGCTGGCGCTGGTGGCGGTGGCAGATGCTTTCATGCTCGGAGGACTGGACCAGAACTATATGTCAGCGGTTTCGCTTGCCACACAGATACAGTTCATCCAGAACATGTTTCTATCAGCAGCTACAGCAGGGCTTGCAATACTCGGAGCACAGTATTGGGGCAAGCAGGACATAAAGGCACTCGATGACATATTCGCTCTTGCAATCAGGATATGTGGCATAGTATCGGTGCTGTTTTTCGTGGCATGTGCATTTTTTCCACGATATCTGATGCTTATTTTCACAAACGAGCCGGTGCTTATAGATTATGGTGTAAGCTATCTGAAAATAGCTTCTTTTTCATATTTATTGACTGGTTTTTCGCAGTGTTATATAGTCATGATGAAGATATCAGAGCACGCGGGTACTGCGGCGGCAGTCAGCTCAATTACAGTGCTTATAAACATAATGCTCAATACCATATTTATCTATGGTGCATTTGGAATCGAGAGCATGAATGTGAGGGGAGCGGCACTTGCCACACTCATATCAAGAGTAGTGGAGCTTATGCTTTCAATCACATTTTCGTACAGACCGGGATATATCAGGCTTAAAATTAGAGAGCTTTTGGTGAGGAACAAGGAGCTGTCAGCAGATTTTATGAAGTGCTCCGGACCGATTCTCGGAGCAAGCCTTGTATGGGGTATAGGTTTTACATCGTACTCTACATTTATGGGACACATGGGAACAGACGCAGCAGCGGCCAACTCCGTAGCAGCGGTTGTGCGTGATATCATTTGTTGTCTCAGTGCAGGTATATCAAGTGCAGCAGGCATTATGATAGGAAATGAGCTTGGCGCAGGAAATTTAAAGCGTGGAAAAGCATATGGCATCAGAATGGCAAAGCTGTCATTTTTGTGTGGAGCTGTTATGACAGTGCTTATGGCGGTTTCAGCACCGGTGATTTTACATTTTGTAAAGCTCACACCGCAGGCTGCAGAGTATCTGAAGCAGTTATTAGGTGTACTTGCCTTCTACATGATTGGACGATCGGTAAATGAAATCATCATAAACGGTGTCTTTGGTTCGGGAGGAGATACGATGTTTGATATGTACTCTCTTGCTGTGACGATGTGGGGCATAGCAATACCGCTTGCAGTTGCAGGCACATATTTTTTGAACTGGCCGGTGGTTGTGGTATATGCGTGCACCTGTGTGGATGAGGTTGGAAAGATACCGTGGACACTCATACATTTTAAAAAATACAAGTGGGTAAAGGATTTGACAAGATAATGGAAAATGTATGAAAACAAGCGTGTGCACAGGGAGTAGGTCGGTTATCGGCTTAATAAAGCGAGATGACGGATTGCCTGTCAACAATCTCAACATCCATAATCTCACCTAAATTACTGTCTGATTCATTGTCATGTATTTTCTTTAGGAGAAGCTCGGTTGCAAGCCGGGCTTTTTTTGGTACATTTTGTGATACCGATGTAAGCTTCGGCACGGTGTACTGGCATAGATTCAAATTATCATAGCCTATGACAGATAAATCAATCGGGACACGGTAACCGCCGAGACGCGCACCCTCCATGATGCCGATAGCACATATATCGGCAGTTGTTACCACTGCTGTGATTGGTGACTTGCTGCCTGCAATGGCACGGCCGGCTTCGATACCGCCCTCATATGAAGGTGGATAGCTGAAAATATATTCAGGACGGAAAGGAATATGACTGTCCTCCAAAGCTTTTTTGTATCCGTTAAAACGTTTGGTGAGGACGATATTTCCCTCATAATCAGCTGCAAATGCAATCTCGGTGTGACCGTGATTTATCATATATTTGGTCGACAAATATAAGCCCTTTTCATCATCAGATATTACATTTATGAGATTAGGGTGAGAGTAATTGCTGTCAAAGGCAGCAATAGGGCAGTTGGCTGCATCCATCAGCTTTTCAAGATTTTGGGCAGAGGTGGGGAAAACCAGAATCATCCCATCTACATTCCAGTTCTTAACCAAAGATAATATATCTGAGCTTCTGGATACTGATTGAAGCATGGTGAAGTATCCGTTTTTGTGAAGCTCTGTTTCTATTGTACCAATCATTGTACTGACATATGGGTTCTCAAAATAATTGTATCCTGAAGCATATTCTTTCTCCTCTAAAAATGTAACAACTCCGATAATGTGTGAGGAATTGTTTGAAAGACTTCTTGCGTTCATATTCGGAACATAATTATATTCCTCTATAATTGAATTGATTTTATCCCTTGTTTTCTGTGAAACACGGCTTGTCTTTCCGTTGATTACGTTTGAGACGGTCATTGTGCTCACACCTGCCATTTCGGCAATATCCTTAAGCGTCATATTAAACTCCATTCTATTCAGTATTATAATTTTTTTACTATAAAGTTTATACATAAACCACAATAAGTTTGAACATAAACAATGATGAGTTTATACATAAACCGAATATGATTCAAAATATGGGTTTATAAATTATCTTAAGTATACATTTTTATTTTGCAAATAGCAATCGGTTTTTGCAAATATTTAGACAAAACCCTAATTTACATGTAAAAATGCACAAAAAACATATGAAAATAATATGAAAAGTGATAAAAAAACAAAAAACTATTGACGAATGTATAAGGTGGTGGTAGATTATAGTCAGATTTAGCGCTAAACTAATTTGAACGAAAAAGAGGATATTGAATTAAGAAAGTGAGGATTTCTATGAAGAAGAAACTTATTGCAACAGTTATGGCAGCTACAATGGCAGTGACAGCGCTTACAGGCTGTGGCAGCTCATCGGCTTCATCAGCTAAAAAGGACATAAAGGTACCAACAAAGCCATTTGGCGATACGGTGAAGTATGACCCTTCGGTTGAGATTAATGATGGAAAGGATATCTCAATTGACCTGTGGGAGTGGGGAAGCGATGAATTATTTCAGAAGGTTATTGACAGATACACAGCTATTCATCCTAATGTAACTATAAACCTGGTGGATAATCCATGGGAAGATTACTGGACAAAGCTTCCTCTGGCACTCGATGGTGAGGACGGACCGGCACTCTTCGATATACATAACAGCTATCATGAGAATCTTATCAACTATATGGCTCCGCTTGATATTCCTGTTGAGGATTTGGAGCAGGACTTCAATGGAGTGAGCGCTCATGTGATTGATGGTAAGGTTTATTACATTGATTACGGAATGATGACAGGCTCTGTTTATTACAACAAGGAGATGTGGAAGGAAGCCGGATTAACAGATGATGATATTCCAAAGACCTGGGATGAAATGATTGAGGTAGCAAAGAAGCTCACAATCAAGGACGGAGACAATATAGTCCAGGCCGGACTCAATTTCAATAATGATTTCCACCAGAATTATCTGCTTGGTCTTAATTATCAGCTTGGTGAGAACCTCTTTAAGTAGGATGGAAAGACACCTAATGTCAATTCGGATGCCATGAAGAAGGTAATGCAGATGCTTGTTGATATGTACGACAAGGATCAGATTGGTTCAAAGGATTTTGGCGATAAATGCGCAGACAGCTTTGGACAGGGACAGTCGGCAATGGTTATTCAGTGGGGACATTATTACAATACACTTAAGACCACATGGAGCGATATAGATTTTGGCGTATTTGAAATTCCTACATTTGACGGAAATCCATATGCATACAATAGATATAACGGTGAGTCAACATTCGGTGTAAACAAAAAAGCACCAAAGGATCAGCAGGCAGTTGCACAGGATTTTGTAAAGTTTTTCCTCTGCGATGATGAGTCTCAGGTAGATTTCAATCTTGCTATGAGTACCTTCCCTGCAAAGAAATCCCTTGCAGACAATGAGGAAATACTTAAAAACCCATCGCTTAAGGTACTTGCAGAGCACATTGACCACTACATCTGGCCGGGTCCGATGCCTTCATGTGTTGAGGAGGATATGAAAAAGGCCGGAGAGGACATATTCTACAATGGAGTGGATATTGATACAGCTTTAGACAAGGCACAGGCTGATATTATAAAGGATATGAAGAACAGTTCATTCCAATCAGTCGAGAATCTATATGAGTTTGCAAAATAACAGGTAAAGATTCACCACGGAGGATTATTAATGTTTAAAAAATCACATCCATTACAAAGTAAGAGTGAAATAATTTTAAGAAACATAGTTGTTGTAGCTATGGTAGTTTTCTTTATAGTGTTTTTGATAATACCAATTGGTATAGCATTTGCAGGAAGCTTTCATGAGTGGAATCCGTTAAGCGGAACATACAAGTTTTTGGGTCTGGAAAATTATAAGCAGGTGTTCACGAGCAAATTGTTCGGCAAATCAATGTTCAATACCGTAATTTTTTCGGTAGTTGTAATTGTTTTCAGAGTCGGTCTGGGACTGGGAATCGCGTATGCTATTTATTCGACGCTTATAAAGCATAAGAGCTTTTTCAGGGCAGTTTACTATATGCCTGTAGTAACGCCTATGGTTGCAGTGGCATTTGTATGGAAGTTCATGTACAATCCACAGATTGGAATCATTAACAAAATATTCGGGCTCGATATCAACTGGCTGATGAATCCCAAAACTGCTCTGATTGCAGTAATTATAATGACCATCTGGAAGGATTTTGGATATGCGGTTGTCATGTATATGGCAGGCCTGTACTCACTTCCGGCAGATGTCATGGAGGCAGCACAGGTTGACGGAGCGAGTGGCTGGCAGAAATTCAGATACATTACATTGCCGTTGCTTAAGCCTATGACACTTTTTGTAGTCATTACATCAATTATTTCGTATATCCAGGCATATGTTCAGATACTCATCATGACAGAGGGTGGACCGGGAACATCAACATATCTGGCTTCTTACATTATTTACGATGAGGCCTTTGTCAAATACAACTTTGGATATGCATCAGCACTTTCATTTGTGCTTTTTGTGATTACCGCAGTGCTTACCGTGCTTTCTTTCAAAGTATCGGGCAAGGAAGAGTAGGAGGAGAATATCATGAGAAAAAAAGTAAGCAGTATAGTTTTAAATGTATTCCTTCTATTATTGGGCATTGTTACAGTTTATCCGTTTATATGGATGCTATGCTCATCATTTAAGCAGAATAAGGAAATAATGGCGTTGCAGCAACATCTGCTTCCACAAGAGTTTACAATAGACAATTACATCAGCATGAATTCGCATTTCAATTTCATGAGGTTTTTTGGAAACAGTTTGTTTATCACGATTGTTGTAACCCTGCTTGTGGTATACACCAGCACAATCTGTGGTTTTGTATTAAGCAAATATAAGTTTAAGGGCAGAAATATCCTATTTGGCTTTGTATTGGCTACTATGATGATTCCATGGTGTGTAACAATTATTCCAAAATACACTATGATTCAGAAATTCGGATGGATGGACAGCTATAAGGCACTTATTATTCCGGCTATGTTCAGCGGATTTGGAATATTTATGATGAAGCAGCACATTGAGACCATCCCGGATGAGATTATTGAAGCTGCCAGAATGGATGGCGCTAATGAGTTTTATATCTTTCACAGGATTATATTTCCGATGGCAAAAAACGGAATTTCAAGTATAGCTATTTTTCAGTTCCTGTGGACATGGGAAGACTATCTGTGGCCTTATCTTGTAATCAATACCAAGGAAAAGCAGCTATTGGCAGTTGGTCTTAAGATGTTTAACGGACAGTATTCAACAGATTATGGCGCACTTTTTGCGGCAACGGCAATATCTATCATACCTGTTTTACTGATATATCTGTTCTTCCAGAAGCAGTTTATCGCAGGAATTGCGGCATCGGCTGTCAAGGGATAGCGTAATTTATATGAGAGGGAGTATTTCATGCAGGAAATATACAGAGTAAAGACAAGTCCGGTGGCATTATCGGACAATATGATAATAGGTGAAAAATACAGGATTACAGTTCTGACAGAAGCCCTTGTCCGTCTGGAATACAGTGAAGATGGCGTATTCGAGGATAGGGCAACACAGACAGTATTGTTCAGGGATTTTCCAAAGACCGGCTATCATGTGGTGCGTAACGCTGATGGAATTGAGGTTCATACATCAATGCTGCACCTGATATATAATGAGAAGGAGTTCTCATCACACGGACTGAGTATACAGATTAAGGGAAACCTGAGCGCATATCACAGCATCTGGCATTATGGCGAGAAGGTGCATGATTTGCAGGGTACAGCGCGTACACTTGATGACGTAAACGGAGAGGTTGAGCTTGGACACGGTGTTGTTTCACGCTTTGGATATTCAATTCTTGATGACAGTAAATCACAGATTTTACTTGACGATGGATGGATTGAGCCAAGAAAAAAAGGTGTGTCTGATTTGTATTTCTTTGGATATGGACATGATTATAAACAGGCGCTCAATGATTTTTACAGGCTTTGCGGCAAGACTCCGATGCTTCCGCGATATGCACTGGGAAACTGGTGGAGCAGATATTATAAATACTCAGAAGAAAGCTATATGGAGCTGATGGACAAATTCGATGAAAAGAATATCCCATTCACGGTAGCAGTAATAGATATGGACTGGCATCAGGTTGATGTGGACCCTAAATACGGAAGCGGCTGGACAGGATATACTTGGAACAAAAAGCTTTTCCCGGATCCGAAGCGCTTTCTTGGAAAGCTCCATGACAGAGGAATGCATACTACCCTGAACGTACACCCTGCGGATGGTGTGCAGGGCTGTGAAGAAATGTATGTTGATATGGCAAAGGAAATGGGCGTGGACTATGAAAATGAGGACCCGGTTGTATGTGATCCGGCAAGCCCAAAGTTTATGGATGCATATTTTAAGTATCTTCACCATCCGAGAGAGGCTGAAGGTGTGGATTTCTGGTGGATTGACTGGCAGCAGGGCAGTAACTGCAATGTTGAAGGATTGGATCCGCTATGGATTTTTAATCATTTTCATTATCTCGATAATAAAAGAGACGGCAGGCGTCCAATGACATTTTCGCGCTATGCAGGTCCGGGAAGCCATAGATATCCGATTGGATTTTCGGGAGATACACATATTACATGGGAGTCGCTTGATTTTCAACCGTATTTTACAACGACAGCGACAAACATCGGATATGGATGGTGGAGCCATGATATTGGCGGACATATGCTTGGCTACAAGGATGATGAGCTGACAGCCAGATGGACACAATATGGTATATTCTCTCCGATAATGCGTCTGCACAGCTCATGCAGCGAATTTAACGGCAAGGAGCCGTGGCGATTTAAAAAAGAGACTGAGGAAGCGATGGAGGCAGCGCTCAGACAGAGGCATTGTATGATTCCGTATCTGTATACTATGAACTATCGCAGCTATGCCGAGAATATGCCGCTGATTGAGCCTATGTATTATGAGTATCCTGAAAATGCAGAGGCTTATGAGGTAAAGAATCAGTATTTCTTTGGCAGCCAGCTTATGGTAGCACCTGTTACAACTCCACGTATTAAGGGACTTAATGTGGCAAAAACCAAAGTATGGTTCCCAGAGGGCATCTGGTATGATATCTATACAGGCATGCGCTATGATGGTGGAAGAATGCTGGAGGTTTACAGGGATTTGAGCAGCATACCTGTGTTTGCGAAGGCTGGAGGCATACTTGCGTGTGCAGATGCTGATGAGCTTGATGCAAGATCTGTTATCAAAAATCCTGATGTATTATGTGTCAGGGTATTCCCGGAGGCTGATGGTGAGTTTGAGCTATACGAGGATGACAATGAATCCTGCGGATATGTGGATGGCAGATGTGTGACCACAGCTATGAAATATTCTGCGGATAAAGATATGTTTGTCATTTCTCCGGCAGATGGAGATACATCATTAATACCTGACAACAGAACCTATAAGCTTGTCTTTGAAAGAAGAACCGAGGCAGCAGCCGATAAGGTAAAGGTATCTGTGGATGGTAAAGAGGTATTGGCAAAGAATAAATATGATGAAGAAAACAGAAAGCTCATCGTTACTGTAAATGCATCGTCAGCGAGCAAAATAAGCGTTACAATATCGAAAGACACAGTAGCGCTTGATAATCAAATCGAAAAAAGATGCTTTGATTTCCTGAATCAGGCAGAGATAGGCTTTGTGCTAAAGGATGAAATCTACGGTCTTATTACATCGGGAAAGAAAACAACAGTGATTTTATCAGAGCTCAAGGCAAAGGAGCTTGATACAGAGTTGTATGGTGTATTGACAGAGATACTTACAGCCTGAGGCAGTCACCGGTCATACTAGGTGTGACCGGTGACTTTCTTTGTTGTAAAAATAAAAAATGGATGATACTATTATAGTAAACAGAAGTATTTTTATAAGAAACATCAGGAGAAACTATATAATTCAAGGGAGGATTACGCAATGGTAAATTCTTATAAGAACTGTAAAATACAGGACAACACAGCAGAGCTGATCTACGAGAACGGCAGTCTGTTTGTTACCATATTTGAAAACAACATAGTGCATGTTGCACAAAAACACGGCATCGAAAGTGTTGCAATAGAAGAGGACTTTATTCCGAAGGCTGCCACACCGGACATAACCTGCAAGGATACGTCTGATGCCAAGGGAACCGCAGCAGAAGCCGGTGTAAGCGATGCAGCAGTTAAAGCAGTCATCAGCGCAAGGGATATTACTGTATATGTGAAGGATAACGAGAAGCTTGATATTTATTACAAAGGGAAGCTTGTGCTTTCAGATTATGAAAAAGCACGCAAAAAGAGTGAGAAGAATCCGTACGAGGATCTTGCCATCGCAGAGCTTGAGGGACATACTGTCGGAAAAGATGAAGAAAAAACTGACGCTGTTACCATCATCAAAAAGCTTGGAAAGGATGATGCTATTTACGGTCTGGGAGATAAGCCGGGATGCCTCAACAAGCGTGGATATTCATATGTAAACTGGAACACAGATGATCCTGCGCCACATGTGGACAGCTTCAAATCGCTGTACAAATCCATACCGTTTTTTATCGTGTTGGGCGATGAATATTGTTATGGAATTTTTGCGGATAATACCTACAAGACAACCTTTGATTTCGGTTATGAAAACACAGATTACTATTTCGTCGAGCATGAGAAGGGCGAGCTGGACTACTATTTTATGCCGGGAAATGATATGGCAGAGGTGGTAGGACTTTATACATCACTGACAGGCACCACACCGCTTTATCAGAGATGGATATACGGTAGCCATCAGAGCCGCTGGGGCTATTACACACAGGATGAGGTGCTTGATATAGCTGACAAATTCCGCGAGCTTGATATCCCATGCGATGTGATACATATGGATATCGATTACATGAACGGCTACAGGGTATTCACCTTTGATGACAAGAAATTCCCGGATGTAAAGGGCCTTTCAGAGAAGCTTGCTGACAGGGGTGTAAAGCTCATATCCATCATTGACCCGGGTGTGAAGAAGGATGAGGACTACTTCATGTACAAAGAGGGTATGGAGATGGATGCATTTGCACATGATACAGATGGCAGTGTATATGAAAATGCTGTCTGGCCGGGAACATCGGTATTTCCGGACTTCACAAAGCAAAGCGTCAGAAGCTGGTGGGGAGACAAGACCAAGATACTTCTCGAGCACGGTATCAGTGGCATATGGAATGATATGAATGAGCCTGCAAGCTTCAACGGACCACTGCCGGATGATGTGCAGTTTGAGTATGGAGCACATGAAAAGGTTCACAATATTTACGGACATTTTATGGCAAAAGCTACATATGAGGGACTTGCGAAAAATGATGGTGGAAAACGTCCGTTTGTACTTACAAGGGCTGCATATGCCGGAAGCCAGAAATACTGCGGTGGCTGGACCGGAGACAATCACAGCATCTGGGCGCATATAGCACTTTCGCTCGAGCAGGTCTGCAATCTGTCAGTCAGCGGACTTGCCATGTGTGGCAGCGATATAGGCGGTTTCGGAAGTGATACTACACCGGAGCTTCTTGTCAGATTTTATGAGGCAGCAGTATTTGTGCCGTTTTTCAGAAATCATTCAGCGATGGGAACACGCAGACAGGAGCCTTGGCAGTTTGACGAGACTACGATAGATGCAGTCAGAAAGACAGTAAAGCTCAGATACAGATTTATCCCATATATCTATGATCTGGCACATGAGTGTGAGAAGACAGGAGCACCTATCGTGCGCCCGCTCGTATACGAGTATCATGCAGATAAGCATGTGAGAAATATTTCCGATGAATATATGCTCGGAAGCTTTGTACTGGTTGCACCTGTGATCGCACCGGGCAAGGAGGCAAGAGAGGTTTATCTGCCTGACGGCGACTGGTATGATTACTACACAGGCGAAAAATACAGTGGCGGCAGATATATTTTAGCAGATGCACCACTTGATAAAGTACCTGTCTTCATAAAAGCAGGAGCCATTATCCCTGTTGCAGACGGAGAAATTCGCTCTACAGAGGACATTACAGAGGATAAGATCAGCATACTGACATATCCGGGCAAGGGCAGCTTCGTGCATTATCAGGATGACAATGAGACGTTTGCATACAGAAACGGTGCGTACAATGCTGTTGAGTATACACTGGATGGGGATAAGCTCGAGAAGAAAGTGTTGCATAAGGGATTGTAAAAATACATAACCTTAAATTTAAAATTCAATATCAACCTCAACAGGGCAGTGGTCTGAACCGAGCACATCGGTATGGATTGCTGCCTTTTTAAGCTTATCATTGATGCGCTTTGATGTGATAAAGTAGTCGATACGCCAGCCTGCGTTCTTCTCGCGAGCCTTAAAACGGTATGACCACCAGGAATATATACCCTCGGCATCTGGATAAAAATATCTGAAGGTATCGGTAAAGCCGGAACCTAAAAGCTCCGTCATTTTAGCACGTTCCTCATCTGAAAAACCTGCATTCTTGCGGTTTGTTTTTGGATTTTTCAGGTCGATTTCATTGTGTGCGACGTTCAGATCACCACACAGTACGACAGGCTTTTTGGCATCGAGTGTTTTAAGATATTCTCTGAAATCATCCTCCCACTGCATACGGTACGGCAGCCTTTTCAGCTCATTCTGTGAGTTTGGTGTATAGCAGGTTACGAGATAGAAATTGTCATATTCGAGTGTGATGACACGTCCTTCCTTATCATGCTCCTCAATGCCTATGCCGTAAGACACTGATAATGCCTTGTTTTTGGCAAAAATGGCTGTGCCGGAATAGCCTTTTTTCTCGGCGTAATTCCAGTACTGGTGATAGCCCGGCAGGTCAAGGTCAATCTGTCCCGCCTGTAGCTTGGACTCCTGTATACAAAAGAAATCCGCATCTATACTGTTAAAAAAATCAAGGAAACCTTTCTGGACGCATGCGCGCAGTCCGTTTACATTCCACGATATAAATTTCATGTCTTAGTCCTCCATATAAGTGTGTGTATTAAAATCATATTTAAAAAGTATTCTTCTTACAAAAACGAAATCATGTAAGCAGGCAGACAGAGTATGTCTTTGTCTTTTGAGAAATCCTTTGTATATACGAGATATTTTTGAAGAATACGGTTTGAAAATTTTATTGAAAATTCATCCAGTGACTTATGGGTTTTATAGCCACTGGATTTTACTTCAATAGGGCAAACCTTATTTTTTTTGGCAATAAGAAAATCTATTTCGTAATTATGGCGTGAACTTTCATTAAAAAAAGTATAGTAAAATAATTCGTTGCCATTACACGTTAAAAGCTGTGCAACTACATTTTCGTAAAGATAGCCTAGATTAGTTCCTAGCTTGTCATTTAACAATTTTTCATAAATTATGTTTTCTGTGAAATCTTTGTCTTTAAACATCAATGTAGTAAACAGCCCGGTATCGCATAAAAATAGTTTAAACCGGGTTAAGTCTTTGTTGGTTGACATACCGGCACTTGGGTCATTTGCATGGTATGATACCAAAACAGTTTTTGAGTCTTTTAACTCTGCAATCAGTTCCAGTGTATTATCGGCGCGATTGTTTGTCAGTACGCTTGATACCTGATATCGTGAAGCATTTTTGTTTAGCTGCGCAGGAATTGCATCAAAAAGCATAGATATTTTTCCAGTAGCATCTATTTTTTTGAAATCATCTTCATAAAGATTCAGAATATCACGCTTCACGTCATCAACCTTACGGAAGTTATTGGTTTTGATATATTCATCAACTGCCTGCGGCATTCCCCCGACAAGCATATAAAGACGGAAATCACGCATCAATTTACGATTAATCTCTTCTCCGAAGGGTTTTTGAGAATCGAATAGCTTATGGATTAGGGGGATAGTTGTTTCATCATTCAAAGCCCATAAAAATTCTTCATAATCCATAGGATACATGTTTAGCTTTCTTTCTTCGCTTGGAATAAGTATATCCTGTACGTTTTTTTTGATAGAAATCAGAGAACCGGTTTCTATATAATCATATCGGTGATCTTTTACAAGTGATTTGATAGCCTGTCTTGCGCGGGGGCATAATTGTACTTCGTCGAAAATAATCAAAGACTCTCTCTCATAGAGATCGACTTTGTATTGGAGCTGCAACTGCAAAAACAGATAATTCAGATCTGAAATATCCTCAAACAGTTCACGTATATTTTTTGAGACGATTGAGAAATCAATGATTATATAACTTTTGTATTCATTTCGTCCAAATGACTCTACGATGGTTGACTTGCCTATACGACGGGCTCCTTCGATTAAGAGTGCTGTTTTACCATCGGAATCCTTTTTCCATTGCAATAATTTATCATATATTTTTCGCTTAAACATGACATTCTCCTAATAAAATTACAAAATCGCATTTTTTATTTTGATGTTTTACTACAAAATCGCATTTTTTATTTCAACGATTTACCACAAAATCGCATTTTCTTTTTTGCTATTTTACCACAAAATCGCATTTTTTAAAAGAGGTTTGAATCTGCAGATTACACTTTTTATATAAAATAGTTACTGTTCACACCGAACAGTGTGACCAGCAACATAAAATACGTATAATAGAGGAAGAAAATACGCAAGATAATACGCAAGATGGAGTCGGTTCATAAGCTGCACCAAGCTGGTGCAGAAATCAGAAATATGTGAAAATATGACATAAATATAATAAATCCGCTACACTATATCATATGATTACGCACATGATATAATGCAGCGGATTTTATTGTTGATTATTTTAAAGCTCAAGTAAAATTTTTTACAGCACATCGCTTCCATCAGGAATCTTTGAGATGATAGTTCTGTTGATCCTGATTAAGAATAATGTCGAAACAGTAAAGGATATCACCTCTGCTATAGGGAAAGCCCACCATACAGCGTGAAGTCCACCGAGCCTTGAAAGGATGTATGCTGCCGGAATTAAAACCACAAGCTGACGCATGATTGATACGATCATGGAAAAGACAGCCTTTCCCAAAGCCTGGAATACGGTGCCGACGATAATACAAAACCATGCGATGAGGAAATGCACTCCGATTATTCTGAGCGCCGGAACACCGATTTTGAGCATATCGTCAGAGGCGCTGAACATTCCAAGAAGCACATGTGGTATGAACTCAAAGCAGGCAAAGCCAACGAAGAGCAGACAGAATGCTGTTATCAGGCTGACCTTTATTGTCTTAACCATACGCTTTCTGTTCTGTGCACCGTAGTTGAAGGCGATGATAGGTGTGATTCCGTTGTTCAGTCCGAATACAGGCATAAAGAAGAAGCTCTGCAGTTTGAAATAAACACCGAAAACAGCAGCGGCAGTCGATGAAAAGCCGATAAGTATTCTGTTCATGGCATATGTCATTATAGAGCCTATAGACTGCATGATGATCGACGGAATACCGATAGCATAAATGGTTCCCATGATTTTGAAATCCGGGCTGTAGCCCTTGAAGCTCAGGCTGATTTCATGATTGAATTTGTGGTTGCAGACAAAGGCAACAACGGCGGCTACGCACTGTCCCACAACGGTTGCCACGGCTGCACCGGTAGCACCGAGCTTAGGGAAGCCAAGCAGTCCAAAGATCATGATAGGATCCAGAATGATATTTGTGATGGCACCGCAAAGCTGTGAGGTCATGCTGAAAATAGTTCTTCCTGTCGAGGTAAGCACCCTCTCAAAAAAGATTTCCGCAAAAATACCAAATGAAAAAATCATAACAGTACTCAGGTAGCTCACACCCATATCCATGATTTCGATATCAGCATTTCCAATCTGACTCATGTAAAAAGGCTTTACGATTGTAAGTCCGAGAATCAGAAATATTACATAGCTGAATGCATATAGTACGGCACCGTTGATGCCGATTTTGTTGGCCTCGTCGTATTTATGGGCGCCGAGTGACTTTGACAGCAGCGCGTTTACACCTACACCGGTACCGGTTGCGACAGCGATGATGAGTGTCTGCAAAGGGAAGGCAAGTGAAACTGCTGTGAGTGCGTTTTCGGACAGCTTTGCAACGAAAATACTGTCCACGATGTTGTATAGAGCCTGTACGAGCATGGAAATCATCATAGGCAAAGACATGTTAAATACAAGTCTGCCGATAGGCATGGTTCCCATCTTGTTCTCTGTTACAGGGGCTGAATTTGTTTCCTGACTCATAATTCCTCCTATTGTAAATGATTGTTAATTTAAAACTCCTACATTATATATGTACGAAGCTTTAGTTATTAAAATTAAAATCACCGGTAGATTAGCCGGTGTTTAAAATGTGCAACAAAGCGCCAATTACATATAATACCATGACTGCAGGATACTTTCAAGGTATTATATAACTGTTAAATCATATCATAATAGTTAATGAAAAAATGCCTCAAAAAGTATAGCATTGCAGGGTATAAATTACGATAACCGCTTGACAAAATGACAGAGAGATATATAATTAGTTCAAAAATGAATAATTCAAAAATGTATAACGAAGCAGCAAAATAGGAAAAGAAAAGAAGGAATATCACATATGAAATTTAACTTTGAGTTTGCAGAGAAGATTTCGCGAACCTACAGCGATGAGTGCAGACCACTGTGCCATGAGCTGAAGCTTCCGCAGACAGCCTTTGATATACTCATGTTTCTGGCGAACAATCCGGAATATAAGACGGCAAGGGATATAGTTGAAATAAGAAAAATCAAGGCAAATCTTGTGTCTGTAAATGTTGATAAGCTTGTGAATGAAGGCTATCTGGAGAGAAAACCTGTGGAAAATGATAGGAGGAAGACGGAGCTTGTCTGTACAAAAAAGGCCGGGACTGTCATTGAAAGAGGAAGGCGTATACAGCAGCAGTTTACAGCAAATCTGTTTGCAGGGATAGATGAGGAGCAGAAAAAGCAGCTGACGATTGTTATGGAACAGCTTGAGAATAATATGGATGAAATAATCAGGAGGAAATCACACAAATGAGCACATTAATAACTATAATAGTAACATTTTTTGCCGGTATGGGCGCAGGCCTTGGAACTGGCTTTGCGGGACTAAGCGCAGCAGCAGTAATAAGCCCTATGCTCATTACATTTTTGGGAATGGATCCTTATATGGCAGTGGGAATAGCCCTGTCGTCTGATGTACTTGCCAGCGCAGTGTCAGCCTATACATATGGAAAGAACAAGAACCTTGATGTAAAAAACGGGCTCATAATGATGGTCACGGTTTTATGCTTCACGGTTGTTGGAAGCTATGTATCAAGCCTTGTGCCGTCAGCAACAATGGGCAACTTTTCGGTATTTATGACATTTTTACTCGGAATAAAGTTTATAGTCCGTCCTGTCATGACAACAAAGGAGGCCATGCAGGGAGTTTCTGCTAAAAAGAGAGCTGTCCAGTCAATCATCTGCGGCGTGCTTATCGGATTTATCTGTGGCTTCATAGGTGCGGGAGGCGGTATGATGATGCTCCTCATCCTCACATCGGTGCTTGGCTATGAGCTTAAGACTGCAGTCGGAACGAGCGTATTTATCATGGCATTTACAGCCTTTACAGGAGCTGCCTCGCACTTTGCCATCGGTGGAAAACCGGACTGGTTTGTGCTGATTTTATGTATTGCATTTACACTCCTTTGGGCGAGAATTGCAGCGGTCTTTGCAAACAAGGCATCCGCAAAAACCTTAAACCGTGCCACAGGTATTGTACTTGTAATACTTGGCATCGTGGTATTTGCATTTTCACTTCTGAGCTGATTTTTCTTGAATATATAACTGTAAGCCCCGGCTGCCCGACCGGCACACACAGCTTCCCCGCGTGCGAATAGCGAAGCTGCTTAGATACTGTAGAAATTATGCCATGAAACACAGAAACGCTCCTGCATGGACGCAGGGGCGAGGAGAACCGCGCCACGGACGGCGCGTTTCGACGGTTTCGTCAGGCATAGAAGCTCTTCAAGCATAATTTCGTACAGTATCTTAGCAGCGCAGCGTAGCACGCGGGGGAAGCTGTGTGTGCCGGTCGGGCAGCCGGGACTTACATCATTACATAAAACAAGAAAAAATCATCATATGTATTTTAAGGGGATTGCGAAAAAAATCTACCATTTTGTGCAAAACCACATATTTAATAGAAAGATTCACATAAAGATTATTGAGAATACAGTAGTGTGCCCTTAGAAAAATAGTACTATACTAAATTCATCTGACGAATTCAGACTTGAGTATAAATAATAATATGATTAAAGGGTCAAAAGGTATCATAAGATAGGAGGAAATAACAAACTATGTCTTCAAAAAAAGATGCGATGAAAAAGAAATTGGAAAACATGCATTTGGGTAAAAGGATCAACTATGGTTACAAAACGGTTATTACCATGATGCTTATTTCGGGACTGCTTTCGATTGCGGTCATTGGTGTGTTGTTTTTCAATATGTTAAACTATGTAAACAAGGTAAATGCTGCCGATCAGGCGGTTAAGACATGTAGAATAAATGTAAATGCAGCGGCTAGAAATGTAAGAGAGATGGCACTTAATCCTGACAAATCAACATATGACGACTATGAGCAGGGCGCAAAAGAAAAGCTTGAAGATGTTGATGTGCAGTTAAAAACAATAAAAAAATCAGGTATCGTTCCTGAGGATCAGTATAATGAATATTCAAAGGCTCTTTCTGACTGGGCGAATATCGGATACTCAATCATGGATAAGATTAAAGCCGGACAGAAGGATGAGGCTGTTGATCAGATTATCAATGAGTGTACACCAAAGTTAAATAAAACAGTTGAGCTTGCAAAGGAAATCAACAAGCTGACTGACGAAAGAAGCCATCAGGCAGTTGTAAGGACATATGTATGTGCTGCAGTCGGACTCATAGTCATCATTATCTGTCTGATATGTGCATGGCAGTTGACAAAGAGAACAGGAAAGATCGTGCTTGATACAATCCTTGAGCCATTACATGCAATCGAGGAAGTGGCAAAGGAGCTGACAGAAGGAAATCTTCACAGCACACTTGATTACCGTTCAGAGGATGAAATCGGTAGATTGGCACACAGCATGAGAAAGTCTATCCGTATTCTCGGCTCATATGTGGATGATATAGACAGGTCGATGAAGCTCTTTGCGGACGGACATTTTGATGCACAGCCGGAAGTAGAGTGGAGAGGCGATTTTGTAGGTATTTTACATTCATTTATGGAATTTGAAAAAAGTATGGCAGTCACCATAAAGGGAATCCAGAATGTATCAAGCGAGGTTTCAAGTGCGGCAGAGCAGGTAGCTGCAAGCTCAAATGACCTTGCAGACGGTGCAACCAATCAGGCTGCGGTTGTAGAGGAACTGACAGCGACGGTTGAGGGAGTTTCAGAGCAGGTGGAGCAGAATTCAAAGAGTGCAAAGGAAATCAGTGGAAGAGTGGATGAGCTTGGAGGTGCAATTTGGGAAAGCAATGGAAAGATGCAGGAGATGGTTACATCTATGCATGAAATAAACGAAGCCTCTAAACAGATAGATCAGATTATATCAACCATTAATGAGATTGCATCACAGACCAACCTGCTTGCATTAAACGCTTCTATTGAGGCAGCAAGAGCAGGGGAGGCAGGAAAAGGCTTTGCGGTTGTGGCAAATCAGGTAAATATGCTTGCCGATCAAAGTGCACAGGCTGCAAAGGAATCAGCTGCGCTTATAGAGACATCTGTGCAGGCTGTTGAAAAAGGCATGAATATTGCAGAGCAGACAGCTTCACAGCTTGAAGAAGTAGCAGAGAACTCTAAGGTGATTACAAAAGAGGTGACTAATATAGCTGATACACTGGAGACCCAGACCAGTGAGATCAAGCAGATTAACGAAGGAATTGAGCAGATCAATGATGTTGTACAGACCAATTCAGCAACATCACAGGAGTGTGCGGCTGCGAGCCAGCAGATGAGCAGTGAATCAGAAAATCTGAGTGAAATGATAGCAAAATTCAAAATCTCAGACATTGAAGAGTAATATAATAGAAGGTGAAATTTAATGAGGGCTTTTGATGCATATAAAATACTTGACGAGCAGGAGGCAGGAAGTCTGATAGACTTAATTGCACCTTGTATGGATGATTATCTGTATATTATAGATTTAAAGAATGATACACTGAGGATATCACAGTCAGCGGTAGAGCGTTTTATGCTTCCTGATAAATTTATGAATGATGCAACAAAGCATCTTCGTACATTGGTTTATGAGAAAGACCGTAAGCTGCTCGAAAATCACAAGCGTAAAATATATGATGGAAAAGAAAAAAGGTACAACGTGCTATGTCGTTTGATGAACAGCAAAAATCTCCCGGTATGGATTAACTGCCGTGGGGAGGTCATCAATGACGAGGCGGGGAAACCACGATATATTATAGGCTGCATGAACGAGACAGGAACAAGGCAGCGAGCTGACAATATCAGTGGGCTGTTAGGTGAAAAGGAGATGGCATCATATCTCTATTCACAGCCTAAAGAGAAGCTGTCAGGTTATTTCATACAGATTGGAATTGACGATTTTGGGATAATCAATAATGTTCAGGGTCAGATATATGGCAACTACATACTTAAAAGAGTGGCCGAATGCATAGCAGAATGTCTCTCAAGCGGTCAGAGAATATATCATCTTGTTACAGATAAGTATATGCTTGTGGATATGCTTAGCAAATCGCAGGATGATGTGGTGCAGTTGTTCAAAAGGATAGGTGAAAAAATTGATGAGTTTATAGTTGATGAAAACTATAAATCAATCTTTTCGATTTCTGCCGGAGTGACAGATATATCAACACTGGCAGAGGACGCAATAGAGTGCAGGAAAAAGTCGGATTTTTCTTTAAAATGCGCAAAAAAAAGAGGCGGAGGAAGCCTTTATTTCTTCGAGGAAGAGGATTATAAAGTGTCATTGCGCAAAAATACCATCCTGAGTGCGCTTCGTAGCGCAACTGTAAATGATTTTGAAGGCTTTGAGGTATATTATCAGCCTATCTTAGATAGTGCTGATCGAATAATCGGTGCAGAGGCACTTTTACGGTTTTTCATGCATTCGGATGAGGGCGATGAAATGATTTCCCCGGTTGAGTTTATTCCTTTACTGGAGAAGAGCAGGCTCATCATTCCGGTTGGAGAGTTTGTATTGAACGAAGCAGCAAAAATGTGCCGTGAAATGCAGCAGTATATTGCGGATTTCAGGGTAAATATCAATGTATCATATATACAGATTATGCGTGGAAGTATGGCAAATAAAATTCTCTCTGCTATCCAGGCAAACAATCTGAGACCTGAATCAATCTGTATCGAAATGACAGAGAGTGGATTCATGGATATGACGCCATGTTTTTGCAGCTTCAGGAAAAAGCTTGATGAGAATAATATCCAGTTCATAATAGATGATTTTGGAACAGGCTATTCAAATCTTCGCTATATCAGTGAGATGAACCCGGACTATGTAAAGATAGATAAGGATTTTACGGCAAGGGCGATGAGCAGTGAGAAGGACTATGAGCTGTTCAGAAAGATTATAGAGATGGTTCACAGTATAAATATAAAAATCTGCATTGAGGGAATTGAGAAGGAAGAGTGGGCTTGCGCAATGAAAGAAATCCATGTAGATTATATGCAGGGATATCTGTATGGCAGACCATGCGAAAAAGGCGTGTTTTTAAACAACTATGGGATATAAGGAATATTTTCCGGGAGTTACAGACAAAAAGAATGCCAATGAAATATTTGAAAGAATATTTAAACGTACAGAAAAACTAAACATCAAGGTATTGGGCAACAGGAGGCAAATCACATGCAAAATTCCAAAGAAAAAACTCTTTCCCAAAGGATTGCAGAGAGAATTATCAAATACATACTGGAGGAAAATCTGCAGCCGGGTGACAAGCTTCCGAACGAAACCGTAATGTGTGAACGGCTGAATGTTGGAAGAAGCTCTCTGCGTGAAGCTATGCGAGCACTCGCATCACGTAATGTGATCACCATACGCCAAGGCTCCGGTTCATATGTTTCCGCCACTCCCGGGATGATTGATGATCCATTCGGCCTGACCTTTGTTGAAGATAAACAAAAGATGATTAAAGATCTGATGGAAATCAGATTTCTAATCGAACCATCCATAGCTGCCATGGCAGCTATCCGTGCAGATGAGACAGATATCAAAAACATACTTACTGCATGTGAAAATACCGAAAAGCTCCTTCTTGCAAATAAAAATCACGCTGAAAAGGATATAGCATTTCATACTGCTATTGCCTTAAGCAGCAAAAATATAGTTGTTCCAAAGCTGGTTCCTATCATCAACAGTTCAATTCCTCTGATCCGTGAGTCTGCAAAATTCACCATGCGTGATGAAACCATCGAAATTCATCGTGAAATTGCAGATGCAATTGCAGCCCACGATGCCGTCCGTGCCCACGATGCGATGTATCTGCATCTGATCTACAACCGGAAGCATATAAAATCCATAAATTAATGACTGTCCGGTTATCACCGGCCACACTGCGATGTGACCGGCAGTACCATATTTTGTGGTTCTGGCGCTTGAAATAGTCGCTCAGCAACCTGTTTACGTTATACATCATAAGTCATTTTGGTTGGGATGTTAAAGTGTTGCTAATGATAAAACATAAAGTTTATATATTACTACATAAGAAAGAAGGATGAAATTATGTATGAAATGAAACCAGAATATTATATCGGAATAGATATGATTGATGAAGAGCACAAGCAGTTATTTAAATATGCAGATGAGGCATATGAACTGCTGCATGATGAGTTTACACCGGATAAATATGATAAGATGGATATCATCTTGGAGAAGCTCCGTGACTACACAGTAAAGCACTTTGCTGACGAGGAGCAGTACATGGAATCAATACATTACAAGAAGATGTTTACACAGAAGGTTCAGCATATGGAATTTGTACAAAAGCTGGATGAGTTCATTGAGCATCATAGTGATGAGGAGATAGATCAGGATGAGCAGATCATGGGAATCCTCAAGTATCTCACAGACTGGCTGATAAACCATATCCTGTATGTTGACTGTCAGATACCGAAACCACAATAAAGTACCTGGGTTTTAGCAAAGAGTAAGGACCGCAGGTCACCGCCTGCCGGGGCATCGCACATACTCCCCGCAAGCGAATAGCGAAGCGGCTTAGATACTGTAGAAATTATGCCATGAAACACAGAAATGCCCAGCCATGGACGGCTGGGCAAGGCGTTATGCGCCATGGACGGCGCATAAAAGCCGGTTTCGTCAAGCATAGAAAGACTGTAAGCATAATTTCGTACAGAATCTTAGCCGCGCAGCGTAGCTTACGGGGAGTATGTGCGTTGCCCGGCAGGCGGTGACCTGCGGTCCGTAATTTTATAGAAAAATATAGCGTAATCAGCATATATTTGGTATAATTTGGATATGAAAAATAAGCGAAGATTTGCAATGGTCTCAGTTTCAGTAATCGTAGTAGCATTGATTCTCGAGGCGGGAATTTTGAAATATGTAAATGATGCAAATGCATATAGGCTATCAAAGGTGCTTCTGGATCGTGTTGTCACTGTGCTCAATAAAAATGACCAGAGTGAGGAGGAACTTATAGAATCGTTAAAGGACGATTATATAGTCAGGGCAAAGGCAGTGTCATATATCGTAGATGCAAAGCCACAGGTAGAAAATGATGTGGAGGAATTGCAAAAGATAGCAAAGCTGATGTCGGTAGATGAGATACATCTGTTTGATGAAACAGGTTGTATAACCAGCGGCAGCGTGCCAAAATACTTTGGCTACAGCTTTGATTCGGGGACTCAGATGTCATATTTTAAACCAATGCTCACCGATAAGAGCCTTACGATGTGTCAGGATGTCACACCGAATACATCAGAGGGAAAGGCAATGATGTATGCCATTACCTGGAATGAGGCTGGTACAATGATGGTACAGGTGGGTTTGAAGCCGCAAAGGCTCTTAGATGAATTGAAGCAGAATGAAATATCTACAGTGGTTTCTGACATGCCTGTGTACAAGGGCATGGAAATATATGTGGCAGATGCAGATACAGGACTGGTTAAGGGGGCCACAGATTGTGACAAAATAGGAAAAAACTTCCACGATTTAGGCCTTCCAACAGATATTAAGGAAAGCGATAAGCCAACAGTAAGGCAGATTAGCGTAAATGATTCAGGCTGCAGATGTGTAATCAGGAGAGGTGACAAATATATAGTGGCTGTCACCATTGACAAATCCTTTTATATGACGAACAGCGTAGTAGCACTGCTTGTAGTTGGCATATATCTTATACTCGCATCGTGCTGTATTATGTATATGTTTTCAAAGATTATGAAGGAAAAATATGAGAAAGAAAAGCTGCTGTATATATCGAATACTGATGCACTTACAGGGTGCCTGAACAGACATGCCTATGAGACAGATATCAATAAGCTTGATTTGAAAAAAGAGTGGATATATATATCACTTGATTTAAACAGTTTAAAGCACATAAACGATACATATGGACATGATGTGGGAGATGAGATGATTTGCGCAGCCGCAGCCTGCATGACGGCGAGCTTTGGTGAGTTTGGCAAGGTATACAGAATAGGCGGAGATGAGTTTGTTGTGATAGTCACTCAAAAGCCGGATGAGCTTGATGCTATGACAAAGCATTTCGACAGTAGTGTAGCCGAATGGAGAGGAAAAATCGTCGATTCCATGACCATCTCATATGGATGTGTAAGAAGTCTGGAGGAAGACTGGGAGCTTGTACACGATATTGAGAAGGAAGCAGACAGGAGAATGTATGCAAGCAAGGCACGCTATTATAGTGACAGTGGCATAGACAGGAGAAAGTAAATTAAAATAAAGATTCCATCATTCCGGATATGGTATTGATGGAATCTTTTAAGTGGGAAAATAAATAATTAGTGGAACAGCTCTACAATAAATACTGCCACACAGGAAGCCACGGCCACGGTTGTAAGCCCCTTGCCCTTTAATGCAAATATCACTGCCGCGATAAGTCCTGCTGCTGCACCAACCCACCAGTTAGTAGCATAAAACACTGCCGGAATAGTCATGGCGGTTAAAACTGCATACGGAATATAGTATAGAAAAGATCGCACGAAGCTGTTGCTGATCTTTTCTTTTATTGCGATAAAAGGAATAACGCGGATCAGATATGTGGAGCCCGCGAGTATGAGTAAATATATAAAAAATACACTGTTTTTCATTATGTAAAATCTCCTTATACGCTTATTATCAAATATTTAATAAATCATTCCTTATCAGTATCATCTGCAACCGGAAACAGCAGCGAACCGATAACTGCAGCCAAAATGGCTACAACAGTGATGGTGATACCGCTTGAAATCCTTGACAAAAACGGTACGTAGTAAAACATGCAGCTAAGCACGAGTGCAAGTACCACAACAAACACGACCGCCCACGATTTCTTCATCTCAGGAACCACGATAGCCACGAACATGCCATAAATAGCAAGACTCAGCGCACTCATAAGCCTATCCGGCAGAATGCTTCCCAGTATAGCACCTATCAGCGTACCGACAGCCCAGCCTATGTATGGAAGAGTTGAAAGTCCTGCAAAAAAGCTTCTGCTCACAGAATCCTCCTGGCTTGCCACGGCAAAAATTTCATCAGTCATCATAAAGCCGAGTATCCATCTGGAAATTCCGCTAAATCTGGAATCCGCCTTCTGTCCAACCGAAATCGACATAAAGGAATATCTTATATTAATAGTAATCTGCGAAATAAGCATCTGGAAATACTGTCCCGGATGCATCATAATTCCGATGCCTGCAAACTGTCCGGCAGATGTGACAGTGGTCATAGAAATGAGCACAGCCTGCCACCAGGATAGTCCATATGACACCGCCATAATTCCAAAAGTAAATGAAACTGACAGATATCCCAGCGCAATCGGGATTCCTGCTGTCAGTCCTCGTTTATAGTTTTTCATTCTAAATTCTCCTTAGCATAATACAACAACATGTTATTCTAGCACAAATTTCATGAAAATGCACTTTCAAATTGTTTTTGGAAACTACACCTGACTTTAAAATTATGATAAAATAATACAATTAGAGGAAAAAGGTGTTATCGATGCATGCAATTCGATGTATACCTTACTGAACCACATATAAACAAAAATAGAGGAATGGTAAAATGAAGGTTGTAGTAGCAATTGATTCATTTAAAGGAAGCATGACAAGCATGCAGGCCGGGATGGCCTGTAAAGAAGGCATATTGGCGGCAATACCGAAAGCAAATGTGGTGGTCAGACCACTTGCAGATGGTGGCGAGGGAACTGTAACCGCTTTGGTAGAGGGCATGAATGGCACATATGAACATGTTGATGTAACAGGACCGATGGGACAAAAGGTGCACGCAACATATGGAGTACTTGAGGATGATACGGCTGTTATGGAAATGGCAGAAGCGTCGGGAATCACACTTGTTGAAGGTAAACCTGATCCATGGAAAGCGACCTCATTGGGTGTGGGAGAGATGATATTGGATGCCGTGCACAAGGGCTGTCGGAATTTCATAATCGGAATAGGCGGAAGCGCAACCACTGAGGGCGGCATAGGAATGCTGTCGGCGCTCGGCTATGAGTTTTATGATGAGGATGACAATATTCTTCCACCGGTATTTGGCTCGCTTGCAAGGGTAAAAAAGATAAAGGCTGATAAGGTTCCTTCAGAATTGAAGCAGTGTCATTTCAAAATAGCATGTGATGTTACTAATCCACTGTGCACAGAGCAGGGCTGCGTATACATTTTTGGAAAGCAAAAGGGCGTACAGGAGCATGAAAAGGCACGGATGGATAAAATGATGAGACAGTATGCAGACTGTGTTGAGGAGTATGCGGGAAAAAGATTTAGCGAGACACCGGGAGCAGGCGCTGCGGGAGGTCTTGGCTTTGCGTTTCTTTTTGGACTTGAGAACGTGGAGCTTAAATCCGGCATAGATATAGTGTTAAACGCAATACAGCTTGACAAGGAACTGAAAAATGCCGATATCGTAGTGACCGGAGAGGGCAGGCTTGATGGACAGAGCGCCATGGGAAAGGTGCCTGTCGGAGTGGCAAAAGCAGGCAGAAAAAACGGCTGTAAAGTAATCGCACTTGCAGGGAGTGTCACTGACGATGCAGTGGCATGTAATAAAGAAGGCATAGATGCGTTTTTCCCTATTATAAGAGGGGCAACAACGCTTAACGAGGCTATGGATATCAAAAATGCTCAAAAAAACATGAAAAATACCGCACAACAAGTTTTCAGGCTTATTGACATCAGCTCGCTTATGGAATAATATATGTTAGTAAAATTATGCGTGGTGCAGGGCATGGGTGAGACATAAAAGCCCTGTATATCATAGAATATTTCAATAAAAAAGGAGAAAAGCAATGGCTAAGGAGAAAAAATTAGTAGAGGCCATCACTTCCATGGAGGAAGATTTCACACAATGGTATACAGACGTTGTGAAGAAAGCAGAGTTGATGGATTATTCATCTGTAAAGGGATGTATGATCTTTAAGCCCAATGGTTATGCCATCTGGGAGAATATACAGAAAAATCTCGATGCAATGTTTAAAGAGACAGGTGTAGAGAATGTATACATGCCAATGTTCATTCCGGAGAGCCTGCTCCAGAAGGAAAAGGATCACGTAGAGGGCTTTGCACCTGAGGTTGCATGGGTCACACAGGGCGGACTTGAGACACTTCAGGAGAGACTTGCAGTAAGACCTACATCAGAGACACTTTTCTGCGAGCTTTTCAGCAAAACAGTACAGTCACACAGAGACCTTCCAAAGGTATATAACCAGTGGTGCTCAGTAGTGCGCTGGGAGAAGACAACACGTCCATTCCTCCGCTCATCAGAGTTCTTATGGCAGGAGGGACATACTGTTCATGCAACAGCCGAGGAGGCAGAGGCACGTACAGTACAGATGTTAAACATCTATGCGGATTTCTGTGAGAAGTACCTTGCAATCCCTATGGTAAAGGGAAGAAAGACAGACAAGGAGAAGTTCGCCGGAGCAGAGGCTACATATACAATAGAGGCTCTCATGCATGACGGAAAAGCACTCCAGTCAGGAACCTCACACAACTTTGGTGACGGCTTCCCTAAGGCCTTCGGCATCCAGTACACAGACAAGGACAATAAATTACAGTACTGTCATGAGACATCATGGGGCGTTTCAACACGTCTTATCGGAGCTATTATCATGGTTCACGGAGATGACTCAGGACTCGTGCTTCCACCAAAGATTGCACCAACACAGGTTATGGTCATTCCAATCCAGCAGCAGAAGGACGGCGTCCTTGACAAGGCATACGACCTCAAGGACAAGCTCTCAAAGGATTTCCGCGTGAAAATCGATGCAACCGACAAGACACCTGGCTGGAAGTTCGCAGCACAGGAGGTTCAGGGAATCTCAACACGTATTGAGATTGGACCAAAGGATATCGAGAAAAACCAGTGCGTTATCGTCCGCCGAGACACAAGAGAGAAAATCGTTGTCTCACTCGATGAGGTCAATGAGAAGCTCGCAGAGGTACTTGAGACAATGCAGAATGACATGCTCGAGAAGGCAAAGGCATTCCTTGCAAGCCATATAAACGATGCACACGACTACAATGAGTTCAAGGCAATCGCAGAGACAAAGCCGGGCTTTATCCGTGCTATGTGGTGTGGAGACGAGGCTTGCGAGAACAAAATCAAAGAGGACACAACAGTTACAAGCCGTTGTATGCCATTTGGTGACCAGGAACAGATTTCCGACGTATGCGTATGCTGTGGAAAGCCGGCGCATAAGCTCGTATACTGGGGCAAGGCATATTAAAAGGAGAAAATACAGATGCGCATAGATTTACCGCAGAATGTCAACTTCATAATAGACACGCTCTACGAGCATGGCTTTGAGGCATATGCGGTAGGTGGATGCGTGCGTGACAGTCTCCTTGGCAGGACACCACAGGACTGGGATATCACCACATCTGCAAAGCCTGCGCAGGTCAAAGTGATATTTGATCATACGATAGACACAGGTATCCAGCATGGCACAGTCACGGTCATGCTGGAGCATGTGGGCTATGAGGTCACCACCTACAGGATAGACGGAGAGTACGAGGATGCACGCCATCCAAAGGAGGTCACCTTTACCTCCAATCTGAAGCTTGATCTGGAGAGGCGCGACTTCACAATCAATGCCATGGCATATAATCATAGGGCAGGGCTTGTCGATGAATTTGACGGCATAGCAGATTTAAAAGCACATGTGATCAGATGTGTGGGCTGTGCACACGACAGGTTCAGTGAGGATGCACTCAGGATGTTTCGTGCGGTGCGATTTGCAGCCCAGCTTGGCTTTGATATAGAGGCACAGACTAAAGCAGCCATAAAAGAGCTTGCCCCTGCCTTGTCAAAGGTCAGCGCAGAGCGAATCCAGGTGGAGCTTGTGAAGCTTCTGACATCAGACCATCCGCAGATGATGAGAGATCTGTATGAGCTTGGACTCACAGCGGTATTCATGCCGGAGTTTGATGTGATGATGCAGACACCTCAGCACAATAAGCACCATATGTACAGTGTCGGCGAGCATACGCTTCATACCTTGGAGCATGTGCGAGCGGACAAAATCCTAAGGCTTACTATGCTGCTTCATGATGTGGCAAAGCCTGTGTGCATTACGACAGATGAGGAAGGCCAGAATCATTTCAAGAAGCATCCTGTTGTGGGAGCTGATATGACAAGAAAGATACTCAGGCGCCTTAAGTTTGATAACAGGACTACAGACTGTTGCTGTAAGCTCGTAAAAGAGCATGATGACCGTCCGGCCATCACAGAGCGCAATGTAAGGCGTGCCATAAGCCGCATAGGAACAGAGCTTTTTCCGCTGTTGTTTGAGGTGAAAAGAGCCGATACACTCGGACAGAGCATGTATAAGCGCGCAGAAAAGCTTGAATACATCGCAGAATATGAGAGTGTATACAGGAAAATCCTCGCAGACCACCAGTGTGTATCAAAAAAGGAAATGAAAATAAATGGCAGCGACCTGATTAAAATGGGAGTAGAGCCGGGACCGAAGCTTGGCGATATCCTGGACAGACTTTATGAGCAGGTGCTTGATGACCCATCGCTCAATGAAGCACAAAAACTTAAGGAGCTTGCGAATAAAATAATAACCTCTCTCATATGATTAAAAAGCATCTGAATAGTTATGATGCATTAATCATATGAGGGGGGATTTTTTTGTATAATCAGCCGGAAGTGGCTTTGGAAAAATATGAGCTTACAGTAAGCAGGATAATAAAGGGCAGAGGAGCATATATATGTGATACAGGCATCGGGCAGAAGCTGCTCGTGCCGTACAGAGGGCATGAGCAAAGGGCAGGCACCCTGCGGGATACGCTGGCATTTATCCAGAGAAACGGTATGGATGTGGAGCAGATATCACAGACAAAGGAGCAGTGTATCATATCGCGAGATAACTGTGAGGACGCATACATATTGAAGGATTACAGAGCAGGCAGAGAGTGCAGCACGGACAGCATAGATGATATGCGTGGCGGCAGCAGGGCATTAGCGCAGCTGCACAATATATTGGAAAAGTATCCTCTGCCTTCGGATATCGAGGTAGAAAGCCTGCACGAAAAAGCTCAGCGAAAATGTGCGCAGATAGTAAAGCTTAAAAACTACATACTGCGTCGCAGCAAGACAAATGCTTTTGAGCATCTGTTTTATGAATGCTATGAGAGATTCTTAGAGCAGGGGCAGAAATCGGCGGAAATATTGTGTGAGCTGGAAAATAGTAAAACATCGGTTCCGATATACTGTCACGGAGCCTTCAACCAGCACAATGTCGTGTATACACAGTCCGGAAGATGGCTCCCTGTCAATTTCGAGACCATGCATCCGGGATATCCGGAAACTGATCTTGCGGAGTACATGCGCAAGATGCTCGAAAAAAATCACTGGGATACAGCGGTTGCAGATGCAATTCTTGACAGCTATTGCAGCGTAAGAAGTCTTGATGATACATCAATGAGACTGCTTCAAGCACTGCTTTTGTTTCCTGAAAAATTTTGTAAGCTCTGCAATCACTATAGCAACTCGCGCAAGTCATGGGTATGCGACCGTGATGTGGATAAGCTTGCACAGCTCATACAGCTAAGCGGGGAGCGCGAGGAGTATTTGCATGCCCTGCATGCCATAGTGTAAGCAGTAATGCATATATATAGTGAATTTAATTGAAAAGTAAATGACTATACGATATATTATTATTGTAGAAAAACGTTTAAAGCCAGCTATTAAAGGAAATACAGATGAAAAAATTTAAAAGATTATTTTGCATAGTATGCATGCTTGTGCTGTCACTTGCAGCATGTGGAAAACAGGACACGGATGATGGTGTAAAAAAATTCTATAACAGCATGAATGATACGACGGAGGCCGTGGGAGAAAGCACGCAGTCCGGTTTGAAAGCTGCTGCGGAGGAAAACGGAAAGTCCGTTAAGAAAAGTTCAGATATTCTCATAGTATCGGACATAAACAGTGCCAATGAGACAATCAGGGTATACAATTACTCGACGGGAGTGCAGTATCAGTATTACTATGGGCTGACCACCGGCTTTTTTGACAAATATGGCAATCACATGTCAGTTTCAGACATACATCAGGGTGATGTGGTTGACATATCAGGGGCAGATTCAGACGGCAAGGCAAAGCGTATACAAAAATCCGATAAGGTGTGGACAAACGACGCAGTGACCAATTTTTCTGTGGATAAGAATAAGAGCGTGCTTGAAATCGGAAATAGCAGCTACAGGCTGGGTGAGCGCACCATGATATTTTCAGGCTCGGATGTCATAGATACTGACAGCCTCACGGCGCAGGATAAGCTGGCTGTTGTCGGGATTGACAAGGATATAGTGTCAATTTCTGTCACAACAGGGCACGGCACACTGCAGCTTAGCAATACATCGCTGTTTGAGGGCAGCTTTTTGCAGCTCGGAGACAGGATATTTGCAGAAATCACTAAGGATATGTCGCTTGATGTGCCGGAGGGCAGCTATACGCTCGCTGTGGCCAACAACGGCTGGGGAGGCAGCACGGATATTGAGATAAAAAGAGGAGAGACTACAAAGGTAAATTTAAATGATTTAAAGGGTGAGGGTCCTAAAAAGAGCAGTATCCTTTTCGAGGTTGATGTGCAGGGAGCAAAAATATATGTCGATGGCAGTGAAATCGACTATACGAGCCCGGTTGAGATAACATACGGAAAACACACGCTTAAGGTAACAGCCGATGGCTATGACACCTGGACGAGGACGCTTTACGTGAACTCAAAGGAGGCCACCATACAGATTACGATAAATGACGATACGGACAGCTCTGCAAACGATTCATCAGGTACCAAAACTAACAGCACCGGCAGTTCACAAGCCACCGCACAGACACCTTCCGAGACAGCCTCAGAGAGGGCTGATGAGAAGGACAATCAAAGTACATCTCAGGGCAGCACCACCGGCAGCTCGCAGAGTACAAATTCATCACGGGGAACCAACAATAAATCCTCTGACAGTTCCAAAAATAGTCTGACAAATAAGGACATATCCGATTATCTTTCAACATTAACCTCTTTATTAAGTTCAAAGTAAGGTTTTAAGAATGGTAAAAGTACATAAAAGCCTAGGAAATAGCGCATTTTCCTTGACAAACCCCATAAAAACAAGTATATATATTCTTGTAGGTAATTTGGGAATACAGCTCGAATTATATAAATTATGAAAATCCAGAGGAGGAATTTTATCATGAACAAAGCAGATTTAGTTGCAGCTATGGCAGAGAAGGCCGGAGTATCAAAGAAGGATGCAGAGGCATCTTTAAAGGCATTCACAGATGTTGTTGCAGAGGAGTTAAAGAAAGGTGAGAAGATCCAGTTAGTTGGATTCGGTACTTTCGAGGTATCTGAGAGAGCAGCAAGAACAGGAAGAAATCCACAGACTGGCGCTGAGATGACAATTGCAGCATCTAAGGCTCCTAAGTTCAAGGCTGGAAAGGCTTTAAAAGATTCTCTTAACTAATAAGTTAGACTATCACGGAGTAGAAGAAGAATAACCAAAAAAATTTTTTACAGTTTTTGGTTCAAAATGTACATAACAGGGATTATTTCGGGTTGTGTACATTGGAATGTTATATTGTATAATTATACAACAAAATGTAAAATTATACATTAACTCGGAAATTAGTTAAGACAACAAAAAGTCCCTAGTTGATGATTCGACTAGGGATTTTTTGTTGCTATTTTGGATGATAGTCAATAAAGTGTTGGAGCTTACGTCTGAGTCCGCGGCAGTATAAACATGGCTCACGGTGACGCTTTTCAAACATAAGCCTGTTTTTTGGAGCCATAGGATACTTATGTGAAGGATCTTTTTTGCAGATCCACCAAAATCTGTACGTTGACGAGTCAGACACTTCGTCAGGACTTACCGGAAGCAGATAGTTGGCAATAGGATCAAGCTCATTCATAAGTTCAGGATGATTGGCTGCAAAAGAGTTGAAACCGGGCAGTACCTTAGTACCCATGCAGTAAGGACAATCGGCAGTCCCGTTAACAACATCTCTTATGGTAGCAGTGTATTCACCGTGACAGGTGTTGCAAATCCACTTGTAGGATGTAGTTATGTCAGACAGTACATGGTCAGGGTCAATAAGATTGCTGTCAGACCACAGAGAAGCGATATTCGGGTGAAGGGCTTCCAGCGAGTTGAAACCAGGCAGTACCTTAGTGCCTTTGCAGTAAGGACAATCGGCAGTCCCATTAACAACATCTCTTATGGTAGCAGTGTATTCACCGTGACAGGTGTTGCAAATCCACTTGTAGGATGTAGTTATGTCAGACAGTACATGGTCAGGGTCAATAAGATTGCTGTCAGACCACAGAGAAGCGATATTCGGGTGAAGGGCTTCCAGCGAGTTGAAACCAGGCAGTACCTTAGTGCCTTTGCAGTAAGGACAATCGGCATTTCCGTGTACCATATCATATATAATGGCCCCATACTCACCATGACAGACACGGCACTTCCAGTGAATCCATAAATTTGAGGTATACAAAGTGTTATAAGGGGTGTGTTCATTGTCTTCAGCCCATATATCTATATATTCGGGATAAACAGCGGCAAAGGACTCATCACTGAGATTCCGTCCTGCAACATAGCACTTGGGGCATTTTCCCATTCCGTTATGTCTTTGTGTAAATGTGGTATTCCATGTGTATCCACATTGTCTGCATATCCATTTGACATTTTTTTTAGAATTAGGAAATTCCTTATACGGGTCTGTTTTATTGTCTGGTGAGTATTCATCAAGCAGTTCAGGGTGAACTTCAGCAAAGCTTTCACCATTACGGAGCTTAGATCTTGAACAGTAAGGGCAGCCTTTTGTCGAGTGTTTGTAACTCATGGTCATTGATGAGAGTGTAGCTTCGAAAGTCTCACCACATGCAAGGCAGGTCCATTTGTATTTTGTATTGACAACAGCTTCTTTGCTGTGAACAGAGTCCAGCGATATATTGTTCAGATCCTGACGGTACATCTGTGCAAGAACAGGAAATTCTTCTGAATATGGTACAGACCTGAATAATTTGTTGCTACATATGGGACAGTCAACAAACGTATATTGGCCATTTTTCTTTTTTACACGATTAGTAATTGCGGAATCCCATTCATGACCGCATTTTTTGCATTTAAAGTGAACAATAGTTTTGGAATTAGGTCCAAGTGAATAAATGTTTATGCCTTTCTTCTGGTTGTATTCAAAATCATATATTGAAGTTAATTCAGGACAGATTGTAAGTACATCGTTTTTGCCTTTGTATATGGCAGAGCGTGAATCAGCGCAGAAAGGGCAGTCAGTATTCGACTGGTTATATCCTTTTATGCTTTGAATCCATTCATATCCGCATTTTTTACAGTGCCAGTGTACAGACTCAGAGGAATATGCCGATGTGAGATTAATATCAGTATCCGCGTTTTTGGTAAAATCCCAGTGTTTAACCAGTTTTGCAACAGATGATGCCGGGGTTATGCGGCTGACATCATGCAGATAACACTGCTGGCAGCCAGTAAAAGAGTAGTTTCCCTTTTGACCATTTATGCGTGAAGAAAGGGGAGAACGCCATTCGAAGCCACAGTCAGGACATTTCCAGTCGATTAAAATATCAGTGTTCCGCAATGGAATGGAATAGATGTCAATATCTTTGTTTTTTTCAAAGTTAAAAAAGCGTTTTGATTCTGGGACAAGAGTAAATACATCAGAATAACCTTTTTTAGTAACAAGGAGGAGTTCACAGCATTTGCATTTTCCAAGAGTCCGTCCCTGTGCGCGTATTTCAGAAGTCCATTCATATCCGCAGTTTTTGCAGATAAAATGAGCCATTGCCGTGGAATTTGATTTTATTTCTGCCGGATTCATTGGATTGCTGTCATCCCAAAATCTGTAAATTTTTTCAATGTCTTTAACAAATAAAACCTCTTCAGGTTTTCGTTTTACAGTATTGTAATGAGGGCAGCCTGATACAGTGTATCCGCCGTGATCATTTTTTCGAACCTGCGATTTTAAAGAGGCAGACCATCGCCTGCCGCAGTCAGGGCATTTCCAGTTGACCTTCATAGAAGAGTCAAGTCCCTGAGTGCAGAGCAATTTTAGGTCATTGCTATCGTCAAGCAGGTCAGAAAGTCCCTTTACAATGGTCAAAGCGTCATTTACACCTTTAAGAATTACTTTGTTTGACTCATGGCATGGGCATTTGCCTGAGCTTTTGTATCTGGCTTTGGCACTTGAAGTCCATGAATAGCCGCAGTCAGGACATCGCCAGTGGACTTTCTTGTCACTGCTTGCAGAAATGGCAGACGGATCATCAGTATTCTGTTTTTTATCCCACATTTTTATCATATAGGGAACATCAGCAATTTTCTTTCCCATAAGCTGGCTCCTTGGTTATATAAATTTATTAATTAGGTAAACGACTGGATTTGGTAAAAAGTTATAATTTTTCATAAATGACAACAGTTTTATTCAAGAGAATCGAACATTCCCTGTATAATGCTGCTTCCAGATTTTGTTTTTTTTCTGATATCTGTGGATGGCGTGATAACATTACTGTCAACAGTATCTGGATTTATAATATCGGTTTCTGCCTTCTTTTTATAGCCTTCTCTGGCAAGAAGTTCATTTGCAATTTCTGGGTATACATAAGTGTCAACAACGGCTTTGTAAGCCTTAAAATCTTTTATAAGCTCTTTGATTCGCATTTTACACTCATCAAGCTGTTGTTTCAGCTCATTGTTTTCAAATTCCAGATGCCTGCATTTTTCCGATTCATCTTCATATTTGTGTGACAGGGTATTATAGCGCTTAAATGACATGGCGGCAGAGTCAGCTATGGTTTTGTAGTACATGTCACGCTCTGTAATGGCTTTTATGAGGGAAGCTCTTGAACGATTTGAATCCACAAGGGATGCGGCATCAATGGTCTGATATGAGACGGTGGTAACATACGACTCTTCACTGACGGTCTGCCTGAGTTCCGTAATATAGTCAACAGCCGCTTTGTTGCGTCTTAATGAGGTTGCTGGGTAATTAGGATAGCCGTTTCTGTTAATATATTGTGTTATTTCAGAGTATCTGAGTCTTTTAATATTGTTGTGACATTCATCTTCAAAGTATTTCTTTATCAGTTTGAGAAGAACACTGGTTTCTATCATTGGTTTTGGCATTTTTAATTAACCCTTTCGTTTTCCATTTTTTCTTTAAGGTATGTTTTGTATGAATAGCTGCTTGAGTTCAGTTTTAGCATCGCTTCCCTTATGTTTTCAGTGTTGCCTTTGCTCTCCATGACTGCTTGTACTGCGAGCATGAAATCACGGCAGTCCTGTTCGATGTGCCGTTTGTAGATGTCATCGCCTGAAAAATAGGAAAGCCCTTTGTTTCTGTAATAAGTACAGTCGGGGCAGTAGCCGATTTCACCGTTTGCTCCACATACTTTGATACAGTCTTCAATTGAACCGTTTTTGTAGTTTTCAGAATAGCATACGCCGCCGTCCTGTAAAATCTCGGCAGAAGCCAGAGACGGGAGTTTTTTGCTGTTGCCAATTTTATACTGAACACTGCCTGTCAGTGTCTTGCGATATTCCTGGTATGTTTTGCACTCAATGTAATTTATAATATTGGAATAGTAGTGGCCTGCCATTTCGGAATTTGCATGTCCACCGAGAAGCATTGCCGTGACAGGCGTTGCACCTTCCTGCATCATATTTATAAATGCAATATGCCTTGTGTCTCCAAGATGGATATAGCGTATCTGCTTTTGTTTGTGGTCAACAGGACAGTCATCGTCGTATATGACGGTATATCCATATTTATTCTGTATAATATCTCTGAAAAAGTATCGCAGTATGGTATTCATGTTGTAATAAGTCAGAAATCGGCTGTTATTATGTTTTGACTGCTTCCATTTGCGGTAATGAGGATCAGTCACAAACAGTGTATTGATATTGGTGTGTTCATATTTGTCTGTTTCTTTTATATAATCTTCAATCAAATGACCCAGACTGTCAGGAATTGGAATAGGCTGTGTAAAGTAGGTTTCTGCGATTTTATAGGCGCGTGAGCCGTTATGTCCACCTTTTATCTGGTTGCGGCGCAGTTTAAGGTTGTACCGGCCATCTTTGTCAATAAACAGACAGTCCCTTTCCGTCAGAAGAAATTCCCTCGGCCTCAGCGGAATAACGGCTGTGAGTGTCCACCATATATACAGAGGATAATAAAAGAAACGGTCATCTTTTGAAATATCGCTGTTCCAGAAATCTTTTATTATGTCGTCGAATTCAAAATATGATTCGAAATCCGCAAGCTGTCTTTGGTTAAAAAATTTCCCTGAAGGACTTAAAAAGTCAGTGTAGGCATCCAGAGCGCATATCATGCGTTCAAGTTTATCTGCATTGCCATCAGTGATAAAAAGTGACAGAAAATCAGACAGGCGGTGTGCAGAATAGGGTTTAAGCTCGGTCATTTCACAGCATATATCCTCATAATCAGTATCAAGAAGATGCTTAATATCAAGAATGGTATTTTCTATGCCGTTTAGAGTGTTTTTGCTGAATATTGATATACAGTAGGCCTTTACGTAATCCACAAAGGTTTTAAAATCAAGAAGAAAGATGTCTCTGTACTTCTGATATGAAAATATGCTGATATCAAAATACAGACCGACATTGGAATATTCATCGGTTGTGTACCAGATCTCATCTTCAAAAACACAATTTCCGGTAATGACGCCGGTCTTCTTGAATTTGTCAAAACGTTCTTTGGCAGCTTCAAGCGATATGTCATCCAGCTCAAGAAAGTTCATGCTGGATGAAAACAGATTTTCAGCAAGTGTTACATTCATCAGGTGTTCTCCTTTATAAGTGTTTCGTAGTCTTTAAACAGAGCTTCTCCGTAATTTTCCTTTATTTCGCATAACATTTCGTCAATCTGTGGCAGTACGATTTCAGACAGAATGGCCTTATATTTTCTGCGTTCAAGCGGGTCTGTTGTGCCGGAATACAGCAGCCTGTTGCGGTTTAATTCCTCTATAAGCAGAAAGAGGGTTGAGCGCGTTCCGATTTCATACTTGCATCCGACACAGTTCCTTCGTTGGGGGTAAGGACACATCCGCTCGAAAGCAGACATGAGACAAAGGCATTCGCTCTGTTTTGAAAAAGCTTCTCCGGAGCCTATCCGGTGAAGCACTGTCAGCATGTCGGTCTTACCGGTAATAAGGGAAGCTACGGTATTTCTTGCCTGAAGTCTGCTGTTATCAACAGAAGAAACAAGTGTCTCTATCTCTTTCGGGCTTAAATCCATAAGTTTTATCACGTCTGTCTGGTCGTGAGGAGACAGATTGTCAAAATCTTTACCGCCGGCCATTTTTAACAGCATTGATGCAAGGGATGAAAAAACTCCGCGTTCAAGAAGCTCAAATGCAACAAATTCAGGTGTCAGGTGATTAAACTTGGCGTCTTTCAAATACTGGAAAGTTGTTTCGGCGAGCTTTCCGTATGAGCCTTTATGGCTTCTTGCGAGGGCTGCCAGATAGTATCCTTTCACATGAAACCCACCTCCGCTGTCGGTTGAGTTTTCATCAGCCACCATGCATATGTCCTGCAGAAACGATTTTGTTGCAGAACGAGAGCGAAAATCGCTGAAAAGAAACAGTTCGCCTATTTCATCACCCATGTACCGGCTTATCTCCTGGTAAGTGCTGATTTTTCTTATTACAGGAGCATCATGCTCACCGGCAAGGTCGCGGTGCGCCTGCGCCAGTGCAAATAACTTTCCAATGAGTACCTCACATGATGTAGGAATGTCAAAGTTGATTGGAACAACTCCGTTTGCGGAAGCTGTCTTGTTTGGAGTAAGCGGTAGCCAGTTCATGCGCTTTGTAACTGACAGAAGTACTGCACGCGCATCATTGTCTGAAAATGTATCATTTTTTATGCGGTTTATTACTTCTTCTGCCGGGTATGGCAGCACAGGATGGTGTATACGTTCCATGTCAGTTAGCCTGAGCGGACGTATGAAGTGCAATGCAAGATACAGCCATGTGTCGGTATAATTTTTTGATTCAGACGCCTTTTCGAACATGTCATTGTCCTGTATATACTCGTCAGTGAAGAGATAGTAAAGAAGCTGAATATAATCATCAAAGCTGTATGCCTCATTCTGTATGTCCATGGTGTAGCGCTTTTCAAGGACGTAATCCTGCTTGTATGCGGTTTTGTGATTGAGCCTCACCCACGCGATGAAAAATGTAAGTACTTCGCCATGGGCTTTTATCAGGTCGAAAGATGCAAGGAAAAGCAGAGAGCTTATTTCATCGTCAGTATAAAGAAAAATGTCTTTGTCCAGCCTGTATGTCATAAAGTCTGTAAGACGGTATATAGTTTCACTATCAGGTCCGGTTTCGGCAGCAAAACGCTCAAAAAGGATTGAAGTCTGCTGAAAACGCGCCCTAAAACGGTCATAGAGGTCATCCGGTTTGCCATTCAGGAAAGTCTCAAGCTTTCTGTTGAAAAGCTCAATCTGGGCGTCTGAGAGCGTTATATGGCCATTATTTTCTGAGAATTTCTGACCAAACCATTCATTGTCAATAAAGAAGGACACCAGCGCTTCAACAGGTTTGTCTGTATTTATTTCATTTATGTATTCTCTAAAATCCTTCATTTTCTTTCTTCTTTCTCGCAGCCCACATTGTATAGTCAAAGGTTTCGTTTGTTATTCTGGAAAACTGTTTCTCAAGGTCTCCTTTATTGTTTATGTATGTCAGGGCACTTTCAGGGGAAGTGTCGCCACGGAATGCCATAAGAGTGCCAGGTTCGTTTATTCCGGAGAGGACAAGCTGGACGGTAAACCAGTGCCTGAACACATGTGGTGAAAGACTGTGCTCCATAAGGGTCTGGCCATACAGAACGAGTTCAGAATCCGTGCTTTTCAGGTAAATGGGAATCATTTCGTTTTTTATAATGTCACGAAACTTCTGGCTATAACTGGCATATGTAATGGCTTTTCCCTGTTTGTTTACCGAAAATGCACCATAATCAGCCTCATAAGCGCGAACATTCATGTATTCTGTGTAAATGTTATAGGCGTCTCTGTATGCTGACAGAAATATATCAGGAACAATGGCTGTACGTTCTTTCTTTATGCCTCCAACATACAAACAGTCGCTTCTTAAGTTAAGCTCCTGTGTAAGATCTATTTCCACACGGTATAGCCTGCCATTTACCTCTTTAAATCTTATTCCGGGACCAAGAGGCGAATCTGTACGCCTTACGTTGCAGGCTTCGGATGGACGCAGACCCGCAAATGCCTGATTCATGACAAGACCGAGAAGCTCGGTATGCTCTTTTGCAATATGGTCAAACAGAAGAGAGAATGCCTTGTTAGGAATATCACGGAATATAGGTGCTTTCACATCGGAGACGTAACGGACTTCAAACACAGGGATTCTTTTACGGACAGCTTTTCCATATTTGTTCCTTGATGAGATGGTGCGATACAGTTCATCGGATTTGATGTGTACACCGGATTTTTTATCGTTGATGAGATTAATATAAAAATTCATTACCGAGTCCACACATTTCTGGACAGTCGTTTTTGATCTTCTGGTATATTCGTCATCGTCAGACAGATTATGCATTCCATAAGCATTCAGGAAATCTCTTCCGATATTTACGTCAAGCTCTGCAAGGGAAGATATTCCCGCAGTAAAAAAAGCGTAATTAAGGAACTTCACGATAAATATGAAAGCGCTTCTGTCATTTGAATTGTACTTCCTTACGGGATGGCTGGAATTGTGTACATATTTATGGAAACTGGTAAACGTCTGTGTGCCATCAGAATGTTTTAAGACTATGAAAGATTTCTCGGTAATTCTGTGGTTGTCAGAATTTACGAGTCTGTGATTATATATAGCAAATTTTTCTGTCCTGTTCATAATAAAGCCCCTTCTCTTAGTTATTTGCAGACAGAAAAAAGAAAAGTTGCGGAAATGCATGGCATGTGATATACTAAATGCAGTTGAAAAGCAACAAAACAGAGCACTTAATCCGAAACCGCCAAGTTAAAGGAAAGGTGCTTTTTTTCTGCCTTAAATTGAGAAAATTATATCATATGAGCTGATTTATTACAATGAGATAAGATATGAGGAAGATATTCTTGAAAATTCATTTTGACGTAATTATTTATGAATGTGATAGTATTTATATTTAGTTCTATACTACTAATGAATGCGGTGTTACAATAGGGGGGTTATGATGATACATAAAAAACTAATTGAATTTAATAAAAATGAGTGGGCTGCATGAAGCCGTGGATTGATTATGAGCCAAGGAGTCTGAAAGAAATTGCAGAAAACTATCAAAATACAAAATGATAGTTTATAGATATACAAAAAATAGAACCCAACAACTAAAATAGTGCTATTTCTTAATTAAGGCTCCTCTATCTGATGAGATAATTGAGAAGGTTTATATCCGATATCTCTTTTTCAATCATAATACAGGATGGCTGTTCTTCCATACTTTTTAGTTCAATGTAAGATCTTTATGAATAAACTTCCATACACCTACTTGCAAACTTTGATTATTCCTCTTGCATTAATAGTCTTTATTGAGTATAATCCCATATAAGGATGTACATAACCTACTTTCTTATATTTATGGAGTAATTATATGTTATGTACATTATTTTTAATATAGACAAAAGTTGTAATCTAAGCAATTATAATATTATTAAGGCTAAATCCTGTTTATATAATTAGTAATAAAATTTTTGGTTATAGAATGGGTGAAGCCTTTAAGGCTCCGCCCATTTTTGGCTATATCCACTGAAATCAGGGTAATGGTTATGAATTGATTTATTATAGGTAAGACACAGAGGTAACAATGAGATTAGACAAATTTTTGAAGGTATCGCGTCTGATAAAGAGACGTACAGTGGCAAATGAGGCATGTGACGCAGGCCGTGTCACAGTAAACGGCAGACCGGCAAAGGCATCTGTAAATGTCAAGGTCGGAGACATAATAGAGATAGCATTTGGACAAAAGACAGTCAAGGTTAAGGTGTTAAATCTCCTTGACACAACAAAGAAGGAAGAAGCAAAAGATCTTTTTGAGTATATATAGGTTATATTTTCATGAATCCCGGCATATATTTACATATGCGATTCCACAGATGGCATGTATATGTGCGGCTGTCTATGGAGCATATTAAAAATTATGTGAGGGACAGGAAATGGAAGAAATATCAGGCACAAAGAGTCATAAGCTTATCTTGAATAATCGCAGAACAGGCAGCTTTACAGGCATTTTGGATGTGCTCTCCTTTGATGTGGGAGAGATACTTTTGGAGACGGAGCTGGGCATGCTTGACCTAAAGGGCAAGGATCTTCACGTAAACAGGCTAAACCTTGAGAAGGGAGAAGCCGATATAGAAGGTGAGATAGACATGATTACGTATTCGAAGGTACCGGAGGTGACCGGAAAGAAAGATAAAATGTTTGGCAGGATATTCAGATAAGCACCTAAGGAGGAATAATGAGTAAACGTCGTGCAAAGAGAAGGGGCGGAACTTTAAGTGTTTCCATCATAGTTATAGCATTTCTTGTGGTTATGGTAGTCCAGGTTGTGCAGCTAAAGCAGAAGGAATCTACATATGCCGCACAAAAAGCGGAGCTTGAAAAGCAGTACACTAAAGAATCGGAGCGTGCTGATGAGATAGAAAGCATGCAGCAGTATATGCAGAGTGACCAGTACATAGAGGATATAGCAAAGAGCAAGCTGGGGCTTGCGTATGACAATGAAATAATTTTCAAGGAAAAGGACAAATAATTTTTGAAGATATAGTTGCGCTTTTTCGCCAAAACCTTCATTTTTGACCACATATAATCGTTGAAAAAAGATGGAGGCAAAAAGATGAGGATTGCAAATTTAAAAAAGGCTGTGTGGGGGCTTATGGCATTTGCATCCACACTGGTGTGTGTGATGGATTGTTATCCGCTGATACCTGCAGTGTATGGAGTTTATTGTCTGAGTAGTGGACATACGATTATTTTTTACATAGGATTAATTATTGGAATGGGATACTTTATATCGATACCGTCGATATGTAAGTATCTCTTTATTATTGCGGTGATTTACTTTGGGGAAAGGCTCTTTGTGAGAAAAAGCAGTAAAAACGGATGTCTGACAACAGCCGTTGTAGCAGCCTGTGCCACGGCGGTGATGAATCTGTCGGTAACATTTCTGGGAGGGCCGGATACGGATGAGATAGTGTTGTCGATAGCAGAGAGCCTTGTTGTGTTTTCGATGGCCTTTGCGCTTTGCAGAGCATGCGAATATTTAAGGGCTCTTGAGCACAATGAAAACCCGGTCATAGCAGGACTTCTGCCCGACAGGGAGGAGGCATTTGCCACAGCAGTTTCAGGACTTTCAGGCATTATTTCGACTGCAAATGTCATGGCTGTAAAATGTACGGCAGATAAAATCCCTGATGAGAGTGAGAAAATACAGCTTGAGGTGACAGGGAGACTTTGTGCATGCTGTGAGGGCTGCAGTGTGTGCTGGACAAGCGGGGCTTCGATTTCCGACAGTATAAAAATGCTTGCTGATGCAGTGCGCAAACGTATGAAAACAGAGGAAATTGTGCAAAACAGATATGTGGATGGCTGCCCGCACTATACGCGCATGGTGGAAGCCGCCACGGAGGCATTTGCCCGTATTGAGCTAAATGAAGCCTGGTACAGGCGTCTCACAGAAAACAGACGCGTCATAGCCGCACAGCTTGACGCTATGGCAGAGCTCATGGATAGCTGGTGCAGGGCTGAAAAATGTATTGATAAAAAAAGAAGGCTGCGTCTTTCAAGAGTTTATGTATATACAAAAGAGGCTGGTATACAGGTGGAAAATGCCCATATTTATGAGAACGCAAGGCAGCAGGTATGTATAAAGGCAGATGTCTGCACCAAGATAGATGGTGGGATTGAAATTTCAAAGTATGTGCAGGCGGTTTCACGCGCCATGGGAGTGAAGCTCAGGCAGGCACATGGGACAGTTTCAATAATATCCGATGAGAGGACATCTATTGTGCTTTACGAGGAGAATCAGTTCTATGCACTTTCGGGGGTGGCGACCAAAAAGAAGACCGGCTCTCAGGCAAATGGCGACAGCTGCAGCATGTTTCAGCTGGATGATGGCATGTATCATGTATGTGTATCCGATGGCATGGGCTCGGGCAAGCAGGCGCAGGCCGAGAGCACGCTGGTGGTGGATTTGCTTGAAAAGCTTTTGGAGGCCGGCTTTAGCAGGGAAAGTGCCCTAAAGCTGATGAACTCTGCCATGGTCATATCGGCGGGCGAGGAGTCCTATTCCACGGTTGATTTTGCCACGATAGACATGTACACAGGTGAGCTTGAGCTGGCCAAAACAGGCGCTGCACCGTCATTTATCAAATCAGGGAAAAAAGTAAGTGTTATAGAAAATGAATCACTCCCGGCGGGGGTCGATGCCGCACAGGAGAGCAAACATTCAAAAAATACACTTCAAAGTGGCGATTTCCTTGTCATGGTGACGGATGGTGTGCTAGAATATCTGCATGTAAAGGACAGACAGGGGAAACTTATGGATATCATCGCAGGCGTCAAAAGTGACAATGCAGGCGTGATGGCGCAGGAAATTCTGGACAGGGTGCTGCTTGACACAGGCGGATACGCCATGGATGATATGACGGTAGTTGCAATAGGAATCTGGGAAAAATAATGATTAGACGGACAAAAGATTATATTCTGGAAAACAAAATGATAAAAAATCACAGCACGGTGCTTGTTGCGCTGTCGGGCGGTGCGGATTCCGTCTGCCTTCTGCTGGTGTTAAATGAGATAAAAAGACAGTGCGCAGATGAGCTTGATTTTGCGCTGGAGGCAGTACATGTGGAGCATGGCATCAGAGGAGCCGAGAGCAGGGAGGATGCGAGATTTGCGTCAGATCTCTGCGAGAGGCTTCACATACCGTGCCATGTGCATTCCGTGGATGTGCCGCAATATGCAGCAAGTCATGGACTCGGGCTGGAGGAGGCCGCCAGGATATTGCGCTATGAGGCGTTTGAAGAGGAGGCAGGCAGATATCCTTGCAAAACTGCCTATGCAGCAGACCAAAAGCAGGGTAACAGCAGGCAGGCAGTCGTTGCAGTTGCGCACCATATGGAGGACAACGCAGAGACAGTTCTTTTTCAGATGCTTCGCGGAAGCGGAGCGAAGGGGCTATCCGGCATGCATCCGGTTTCTGTGAAGAACGGTGTCACCTATATCAGGCCGCTTTTATCAGCAACACGCGCACAGATAGAGGAATATCTGAAGGAAAACGGACAGGCTTTTGTCACCGATGCCACAAACACTGACACAGCCTACTCCAGAAACAAGCTGCGCCATGATGTGTTTCCTTTGCTTTTGCAGATTAATGACAGGGCGATAGAGCATATCAATGAGAGCGCAGGACAGCTTGCGGTGATGAATGATTTTTACGAGGAGCAGCTAAAAGAGGCGTGTGACAGCATGGTTTCAAAAAAAGAAGGCAGGGTGATACTTGAAATCAGCCGTTTTGAGAGTCTGCATCCGGCATTAAAAAGCGGAGTGGCGCGCGAGTGTATACATCTGGCGTCAGGACGGCTCAAGGACATCACGAGCATGCATATCGGTGCACTTGTGAAGCTTGCAGGGCAGCAGTCGGGCAGAAAAATCAATCTGCCATATGGAATTATTGCGGAAAAATCATTTGGCGAGGTGATACTCTTCGCCGGAAGGTGTGACGATGAAAAAGAAGAAATTCACATTACGCAAAAAGAGCTTGAGGCACTGAGTGCCACGGGAGAGCAAAAAAACATAAAGCTTTCGGCAGATGGCTCGTATGTCACACTTTGTATACAAGATTTTAATGGTAAAATGGACGAAATTCCCAAAAAACCATATACGAAATGGTTTGATTATGATAAGATGAAGAAAGGCTTTGAAATAAGAACAAGAAAAGCCGGTGACTATATAATTGTGGATGACGAGGGCCATCATAAGAAGCTGAAGCAGGTATTTACAGGTGATAAAATTCCTGCACAGCAGAGAGCGGGGCTGTGGCTCATAGCCCATGAATCACTGGTGCATGCCATTATCGGATACAGATCCGGCTGTGGCGCACTTGTCACACAACAGACAGGAAAAGTACTTAAGATCACATTTTACGGAGGAAAACAAAATGGATTTTTCAAAAAAATATGATATTTCGGTTTACCTGACAGAGGAGCAGCTCAATAAGCGTATCGCAGAGATTGGAGCGCAAATCACAGAAAAATACAGGGGACAGTCAGTATATCTCATTTGCATACTCAAGGGCTCAATATTCTTTACCACTGAGCTTGCAAAGAGAATTGATTTGCCTATGACTATGGATTTCATGTCGGTATCCAGCTATGGCTCAGGCACAGAGTCATCAGGCGATGTCAAGATTAAAAAGGACCTTGAGCATTCTATCGAGGGAGAGAATGTCATCATCATAGAAGACATCATCGATTCGGGAAATACTCTTAGCAGGCTTTCAAAGCTCCTTGCCAAAAGAAACCCGAAGAGTCTCACAATCTGTACACTTTTGGACAAGCCTGAGCGCCGTGTGGTTGATGATGTAAATGTAGACTACGTGGGCTTTGTGATTCCTGATAAGTTTGTGGTAGGCTATGGCCTTGACTATGATCAGAGGTTCAGAAATCTGCCTTACATCGGCTTCGTCGAGGGCGAAATAAAATAAAAAGGAGAAGTAAATTGAATAAACAAAAAAGCGGTATGCGCGGAATAGGCGTATACATTATCATTGTATTTGCAGTAATCTGCATCTGGTACTGGCTGAGCGCCGGGGCTACATCAAACTCTTACACACAGAGTCAGTTCGAGAAGGATCTTGACAAGAATCAGGTGAAGAGCGTAAAGGTAGTGCAAAACAGGGAGATACCGACAGGAAGTCTGGAGGTGAAGTTCAAGGATGGCACATCAAAGGTGCTTTATGTATCAGATGTAAACAATATCGAAAAGACCATGACAAAAGCAGGGTACACCGACTATACAGTTGCGGATGTTCCGGCTGAGAGCTGGATTATGACACTGCTTCCGTATCTTTTGGTATTCGGAGCCATGTTCATACTCTTTGCAGTGATGAACAACAACGCAGCAGCACAGGGCGGCGGTGGCAAGATGATGAACTTCGGCAAGAACCGTGCGAAGCTCACCACACAGGAGGAGAACCATATCAAGTTTTCCGATGTAGCAGGCTTAAAGGAGGAAAAGGAGGAGATTGCAGAGATAGTTGATTTCCTTCGTGATCCGGGAAAATACACCAGACTTGGAGCAAGAATCCCAAAGGGTGTCCTTCTTGTAGGACCTCCGGGAACAGGTAAGACTCTCCTTGCCAAGGCAGTAGCCGGAGAGGCAGGGGTACCGTTTTTCACCATTTCAGGATCTGATTTCGTGGAGATGTTCGTCGGAGTCGGAGCCTCACGAGTGAGAGATTTGTTTGAGGATGCCAAGAAAAATGCGCCTTGTATCGTATTTATCGATGAGATTGATGCAGTAGCCAGACGACGTGGCACAGGAATGGGCGGCGGACACGACGAGCGTGAGCAGACATTGAACCAGATGCTTGTCGAGATGGATGGCTTTGGTGTCAATGAGGGCATTATCGTCATGGCAGCCACAAACCGTGTGGATATACTTGACCCTGCTATCATGCGTCCGGGACGTTTCGACAGAAAGGTTGTAGTAGGCAGACCGGATGTGGGCGGCAGAGAAGAAATTTTAGGTGTCCATGCCAAGAAAAAACCTCTTGCAGAGGATGTAGACTTAAAGCAGATTGCACAGACTACCGCAGGCTTCACAGGTGCAGACCTTGAGAATCTGATGAATGAGGCAGCAATCCGTGCAGCGGGCGAAAACAGAGAATATATCACACAGGATGATATCAGAAAATCCTTCGTCAAGGTTGGTATCGGAGCTGAGAAGAAGAGCCGTATCATCTCTGACAAGGAAAAGCGCATCACAGCCTACCACGAGGCAGGACATGCAATCCTTTTCCATCTGCTTCCGGATGTGGGACCTGTATACACAGTTTCAATCATCCCTACAGGAGCAGGCGCAGCAGGCTACACCATGCCTCTGCCTGAGAAGGATGAGATGTTCAACACAAAGGGACGTATGCTTCAGGAAATCGTAGTAGACTTAGGCGGTCGTGTCGCAGAGGAGCTTGTGTTTGACGATATCACAACAGGTGCATCACAGGACATCAAGCAGGCTACAAAGCTTGCGCGCGAGATGGTTACCAAATACGGTATGTCAGACAATATCGGCCTTATCTGCTATGCTGATGATGAGGAGGAGGTCTTCATCGGACGAGACCTCGCCCATGCAAAGAACTACAGCGAGGGCATAGCATCGGCAATCGATGTCGAGGTAAAGCGTATCATCGACGAGTCGTACGACAAGGCAAAGAGCATGATAGCAGAGTACCGCGATGTGCTTGACAGATGTGCAGCACTTCTTCTTGAGAAGGAGAAAATCACAAGAGATGAGTTTGAAGCACTGTTTGACGAGGACAGCAAAACAACAGTTGAACATAATGTTTAAAAAATAGCTATACTTTTGTGCAGAATGACTATATGAAAAATATTGAATATGACTAAAGAACTATACAAATTGCATAAAAACAAACCGCGATTTTTATGCAATTTGTGAACACTTATCGTTATAACCGTGATATTATAATAACCGTAAAAACCCCCCAATACATTATATAGTTTTTGCTATACCCCATAGTAAAAATACCTTCTCCTAAAAGGCAGCCGATCGTAGGCTGTCTTTTTTAATTTCTATGTTATAGCTACAAAGTAAGGGATTGTGTGCCCGGGATGGTGCTTTGGTGGGGGATTGATGCCCTTACTGGAGCGCATAGCGAAGTTGCTTAGAGTCTGTCAGAATTATGCTTAGAGGAGCAGAAATGCCCGGCCATGGACGGCGCATAAAAGCCGGTTTCGTCAGTCATAGAAAGATTAAAAGCATAATTCCTACAGACTCTTAGCAGCGTAGCGTAGCGAAAGCGAGGGCATCAATCCCCCACCAAAGTATCGTCCAAGGCGCGCAATCCACGTATTAAAGAAAATAATTTGGTTACGATAAAATATGCTTGCATAATCACATCTGTTGTGATAAACTATGCAAGTATCGTAATTAAATACATGGGCAGATTCCCGAGTGGCCAAAGGGGACAGACTGTAAATCTGCTGCAACTTGCTTCGATGGTTCGAATCCATCTCTGCCCATTAAAAAACCTCAAGTCGTATGACTTGAGGTTTTTGTGTTATTCTGAAATTATCATTTAATCGGCCTGCGCCCCGGTGGCGGTAAGCACAGACTCCCATGCCATCGTATCAGGCCAGTCCTTTGTATCAAAGCCATCACGGATACATCTGCTGTAGTAGTCCAGCTTGTTTCGTATCGGCGAATCATCTGTGAATCTTGCATCATCATAGATGCCGTTAATATAATCATCTATCGCGGTTCCGAATATTTCAGAGCGGTCCTCTGTTGCAAAGGTCATGCCGTAGGAATCAATGAAATACCCGGATATGTGGTTCGATGGATCATCCGGATTGTAGTTTGCGTAGCTATCATCATAAGAGAAGCTGTCAGGGTTAAAGCTGTTCCATTTCCCCTCAGAAAACTCGCTCTTTTCATCGTAGGTGTGTATGAATGTAAGCCTCTGGTCAATCAGATGGGAAATCTCATGGCCTACAGTGTAGCTGAAATCCCAGCTGTAGTTGCAGTTTAGAACCATCACATTGTGGTTGTTTATTATATTTACGAAGCCACTTGGCTCATTTATCATATCTGAGTGGCCTGATGAAATATCACCGCACAGATAGATTCGCATGCCTCTTATATTGCCATAACACAGCTGTGTGAAAAAGTCATCAGGGAAACAGCCAAGTATTTCCTCAAGCGAATCCAGAGCGACCGACAGCTTATCCTTGTTCTTAAATTGATGGATATCGTAGTAATCAATTCTCTTTGGCACCTCAGGCCCGAAATATATGGAAAAGCCGTATTTCTGTTCAAGCGCTGTGATACGTGCATTTATGTCGGATAAATCACCCCAGTCATATGACGCGGTGTCAGGTATCAGGGTGACCTCGTCGCCGTATGTATTGTAGTCGGAATCCTTCCCGGCCTCTTCCATAGCTTCCTGATTTTCATCGGTACTGTCAGCGGGGTCTATGGCAGAATATGGGGATACATATGAGCCATCATCGCGTAAGGCCTGTAGCAGTGTATCACAGTCATTGTATGACGTGATTTCGGCTTTGCTGTCATTCTTGCCCTTGTCGAGTGACCAGATGAGAATTTCCGGGTTGCACTGCGCTGTGTACAAAAGCATCATCACACAGTTTGCATCAGGCAGATATACCGAGTTGGCAGAACAGTAGGTCTTGGTATCGGCTGCCGCAGAGTCGGATGAGCTGTCGGACATTTTGCCTGTGCTTCGTGTTGTCGGGTTGTATGAAAAGGATGAACTGACACCGGTGGCGGGTGAATATTTATAGTAACTGATGATGTTGTCCGAGGATAAATCCTGGCATCGTATGAGCATGTCACCATCCTCTGCCAGAGTCACATCCACCACATCCGGCAGTGAAAAAAAGCTGTTTTCTCCATCGGATGAATGATAGTTCCAAATATTGTTGGCCGTATCTGCCTCGATTACAAAGCCCTTTGAGTCGACACACGACATGGAAAAACTTTGTCCTTCGTAGGTTGAAAGCACTGTGTTATCGTCAATCCTTATATCAGAGACTGCATATTTGTAGGTATCGGGTGTGACACCTGACACGAGAGCGTATTTTCCGTCAGCGGAGGTGGCAATCTGTGAGACATCATAATAATTGCCGGGATTCGGCACATCGCCATCATCAGAATCTGATGTATCGCAATTGCCATCATAGTCCTCAGGATTATATTTGCAGGTTTTTATCTCCTTTAAATCCTTATCATAGATTGTTGCCCTGCCGGCATCGGAATTGATGAGCCAGAGTCGGTCACCTTTTATCATGTAGTCATCACAGTCGGTTTTGTCGTGAGTGAGGCTTGCCGTGATTTCATTGGACCAGGGATTATATACATCAAATGAATACTGAACAGATTGATCATCGGTCTCTATGATGGAATTATTGTAGCTGCCCTGTCCTACCATAAGGATGTTATCACCAAACTGTCTTGTATCATTGTACGGCTGCCCCTCAAAGGCGACATTGTGCAGGATAGACAGATTGCTGCTTCCTTTAACACTTGTGGCATCCTCCCAAAACGCAGGTGATTTGTGCAGAATAGCCTGCTTTTGTGCGGGACTCTTAAATAGATAAGAGACATCCGAAAAAGAGCAGGCTGTCATGGAGATTGCACTGAAAAATACCAGCGAATATGTAATTAAAGTGGTTACATGTTTGCGTTTGAACAATTTTGACTCCTTTGGAAGGTGGTGTATATGCAGGCTATTCCTCAGCAGCATGTGCGGTGGAAACTCGTGCAGTAGATTCTCTTTCAATCAGCATCGGACGTAGCTGTGTGCGGCTGATTGGAATATGGTGAATGAGCGAATTCAATATAATATATGCACAGCGGCCCAGATCATTACGCTCCTGTCTGATAGTGGTAAGAGGAGGGGTAAGGGCTGCGGCAAACTTGACATCGTCAAAGCCTACCACACTTATATCATTTGGCACATTGAAGCCGTGCAGCTGGCACTCTAAGATAACACCCTTTGCTATAGTGTCGCTTCCGCAGAGGATAGCGGTGGCACCTGCTGCAATAAAATTTGAAACGTAATACTGTGCGGTTTCAGGAATATAGTAGCCGTGTCCCATGAGCTCCGGGTAGATTTCAAGACCGGCATCGCGCATAGAGTTTTCAAAGGCTTCCTGACGCTGATCTGAAACCAGGGAAAAAAGAGAACCATTGATAAAGGCAATCTTTTTATGACCCAGATTGTGCAGATGCTTTACAGCCATGTCAATGCCCTCGTAGCTGTCGGTGCCTACATAGGCTACATTGGGATTGTTTTCTATATAGTTATCAAACAAAACGGTAGGCATTGTAGTATTTTTGAGCTGCTGCATCCATTCATCGTGAAGAGCAAAACCTACCAGAAATGCGCCACAATAGCCATTCTTTAATATATATGTATCATATTTTTCTTCTGCCTGAAGCTGAGGTGTGACAGGGATGATGTCCACGTACCATTTGTGCTTAAAAGCATTCTGTTTGAAACCAAGCACTACATCATATCCGAACTCATCGATAGACTCGTAGTTCATATTTTCAATAAACAGAGCCAGCTTGCGGTTTTCTACCTTTCTGGAGCGCTTTGTGCTGTAGCCCATTTCGACAGCAGTGTCTAAAACTGTCTGACGAAGCTCCTCACTTATATCGCTGGCACCATTTAATCCCTTTGAAACAGTGCTGATTGACACGCCCAGCCGGGCGGCAATATCCTTAATAGTAGCCATAGTATTTGTCCTTTCTTATGTGATAATTAAATTATACATTTACTATCAGAAATAGGCAATATTTTCTGTAATAAATTTTTCGAAAAAAATCTTTGAAACTGTGGTAATAACTACCAAAAAATGAATGTAAATTACGTGAAAAATGGCAAAAATGAGTTTAAAACCACTAAAAAGATTGACAAATCTGACAATAGGAAATAAAATAATCTCAGATACGAAAAAAATAGAAAATTTTAGGAAAGAGGAATGGTAATTTGGAGGCCAAAGAAAATCTCAGAGGCTCCGGAATACTTCTTTCAATCTCGAGTCTGCCGTCACCATATGGTATAGGTACTCTTGGGAGAGAGGCTTACAATTTTGTTGATCTCCTTGGTGATTTGAAACAGAAGTACTGGCAGGTTCTTCCGGTTGGCCCCACCATATTTGGCGATAGTCCATATCAGCCATCATCAGGCTGTGCGGGCAATATCTATTTCATAGATTTAGATAAGCTGGTAGATGAGGGGCTGTTAGAGAAGGAAGAGATCCTGGGGTATAACTGGGGCACAGACGAATCAGAAATTGATTATGCAGCATTGCATCAGAACAGATGCAAGATTTTACAAAAAGCGTTTGAAAGATTTGATACAAATGCACAAGATTTTCAGGATTTTGTAAAAAAACAGTCGGAGTGGCTTGAACAATATGCATTATTTATGACACTGAAAACCGACAATTTATACAAAAATTGGAGCGAGTGGTCAAGCGAGTATAGAAATCCGCAAACGGTTGCGCTTGAAAAGTACCAAAAAAAGAATTATAATACAATTACTTTTTGGAAGTTCTGTCAATATAAATTCTTCGAGCAATGGGAGGATTTAAAAAATTATGCTAACTCAAAAGGTGTCTACATAATAGGCGATATCTCATTCTATGTAGGATATGACAGTGTAGATGTGTGGGCAGAGAGACAACTCTTTATGATGAGCGCAAACGATACACCAGAGTATGTTGCAGCTGCCGGTCCTGATAAGTATTCAGAGAGCGGACAGGTGTGGGGCAATCCGATGTATGACTGGGATGCCATGAAGGAGGACAACTTCTCATGGTGGAGAAAGCGAATGCGTGTATGCAGAGAACTTTTTGATATTGTCAGGATTGATCATTTCGCAGGAATTGTGAAAGCATATGCGGTACCGTACGGACAGGATAAGAGCCTATCCGGGAAATGGTTCAAGGGACCGGGACGCAGGCTTGTCAATGCAATTAACGAAGAGCTTGAAGGGGTTAATGTAGTGGCTGATGATTATACATCAGCAAGCCTTTTACCGGGAGTGAAAAAGCTCCTTGCAAAATCGGGCTGGATGGGAACTAAGGTCATGATGTTCGCTTTTGATGGTGATCCGACAAACGAATATCTGCCACACAATTATACCGATTCACATGTAGTTGCATATATTGGCACACATGACAATGAGACGATAGTTGGTTCATTCAGTGACAAGACAGATTATGAGCTTGCTTATATGTATGAGTATCTGAATATTGAAAATAAATCACAGGTTCCAAATGCTCTTATCAGGGAGCTGTATCACAGCACCGCAGAGCTGGCGATAGTCCAGATGCAGGATATATTAGAGCTTGGAAATGAGGCAAGGATGAATTATCCTTCGACAGTCGGACATAACTGGAGATGGCGTATGACAAGTAAGCCACACAGATTGGACAACGAAAAGATAGCCTGGATTAGAAACATTGCGGTGGTTTACCGCAGATAATTAATTTGATATAAGTTGCACGGCAATTTATATATATACTTTTTTACATTTTATATTCAAAAAGGAGAGGAAGATATGAAGAAGAAAGTATTAGCATCTTTACTTTGCGCTTCTATGGTAGCAACAATGTTTGCTGGATGCGGAAGCGGCAACGGAGGAAATGGAACAGAGAAAGCCGACAAGAAGGACGGCGGTAAGGAGACCATTACAGTAATGGGACCTGCAGAGGATTTAGACGATGCACAGGGCGCTTGGCTCAAGACAGAGTGCGAGGCATTCGCTAAGGCAAATCCTGATTTCAACATCGAGTTCAAGTATGTTACATCATCTGAGAGTGATGCAAAGGACGTTGTTACAAAGGATCCTAAGGCAGCAGCTGATGTTTACATGTTTGCAAACGATCAGCTTGAGCCATTAATTAAGGCTAATGCTATTGCTAAGTTAGGCGGAGATACAGCAGAGTATGTTAAGTCATCTAACTCAGAGGCTATGGCTGCAACAGTTACATATGATGGAGACATCTACGCAGTTCCTTATACATCAAACACATGGTTCATGTACTATGACAAGAGAGTCTTCTCTGAGGATGATGTAAAGAGCCTTGATACAATGCTTACAAAGGGTAAGGTTTCATTCCCATTTGATAATGGCTGGTATCTCAATGCATTCTATGCAGCAAACGGATGTACAATCTTTGGAGATGGAACAGACAAGGCTGCCGGATATGACTTCAGTGGAGATAAGGGTACAGCAGTTACAAACTACATCGTAGATTTATTTGCAAATCCAAACTTTGTAATGGATAACAATGAGGGATCACTTGGTCTTGCTGGACTTAAAGATGGTTCTATCAACGCTTACTTCAATGGTAACTGGAACTATGACAAAGTTAAAGAGGCACTTGGTGAGGAGAACGTTGGTGTTGCAGCTCTTCCTACAATCAATATTGGTGGAAAAGACTGCCAGTTAAAGGCATTCTTAGGATCTAAGGCTATCGGTGTTAACCCTAACTGCAAGAACCAGGAAGTAGCAGTTAAGCTTGCAGCATTCCTTGGCAGCGAGGACGCACAGCTTGCTCACTTCAAGTTAAGAGGACAGGCTCCTGTAAACAAAGATCTTGCAACAAACGAGGAAGTTGCAGCAGATCCAGTAGCAGCAGCTATGGCTAAGGTTTCATCTGATTGTTCAGTAGCACAGCCTATCATTGATATGTCAGGTTACTGGGATGCAGCTACACCATTCGGTGATGCTTTCCAGAACGGTGCAGAAGGTCAGATTACAAAGGACAATGCAGCTCAGAAGACAGAGGACTTCAATACTCAGCTTAATGATTCTCTTAAATAATTAAGTAGATCAGATTATGATTCCAAGGTTCCGGGTAGCCGGAATCTTGGAATAAATTAGTTTAAAGGATTGGCATATATAATGCATGCCAGGAGGAAAAGTATGTTAGGAGCAAACAAAAAGAAAAAAGTTTCGGAATTTGCTACTCCGTATACTGTTGGCAATGCCCTCACAAAAGGCGGAGCTACAGTTAAGCTATCGGCACTCGTAATGGGACTTGCCAATATGGCTCATAAGCAGATTATAAAGGGTCTGATTTTTCTTGCTATAGAGATTGCATATATAGCATATATGGTTAGCGCTGGTGCTTATTACATTTCCATGCTGCCTTCACTTGGCTGGAGAAAGCAGGAAGAGGTATTTAATGAGCAGAAGCAGATTTATGAATATGTTGCGGGCGACCAGTCAGTATTATTACTGTTATATGGCGTCATAACAATTGCCATCACAGTATTATTTATTTACATGTGGTGCGAGAATTTAAAGAGCGGATATAAGGCAGAATGCCTTTCAAAAGCTGGAAAAGAAATCAATTCTTTTGGCAAAGATGTCAAGGATTTATTTGATAAAAACCTACATAAGACACTTATGTTTCTCCCACTTATGGGAATATTTGTTTTTACCGTTTTACCATTGCTGTTCATGATTCCAATGGCCTTTACAAATTATTCGGTAAAGGGTGATCATCTGGTATTGTTCGACTGGACAGGCTTCGCTTCATTCGGACAGGTGCTTGGACTTGGTGGTAAGCTTGGTAAGATATTCTGGAGAGTACTTGGATGGACAATCTGCTGGGCTGTATTTGCAACCTTCCTTTGTAACTTCCTTGGACTCATTCTTGCTATCGTTATCAATCGTAAAGAGACACATTGCAAGGCTTTCTGGCGTACATGCTTTGTTATCTCAATTGCGGTACCGCAGTTCGTATCACTCCTTGTAATGAGACAGATGTTCCAGCCACAGGGTGCTGTTAATAACCTGCTTTTGGAGTGGGGCTGGATTGATAACCCGCTTCCATTCTGGACCAACACTATGTGGGCGAGAGTTTCTGTTATTCTCATCAACTGCTGGGTAGGTATTCCGTATACCATGCTTCAGGTTACAGGTGTATTACAGAATGTGCCTTCAGAGCTTTATGAGGCTGCAAAGATTGATGGTGCAAACGCAGCACAGATCTTCTTTAAGATCACACTCCCATATATCATGTTTATCATGGGACCATATATCATCACACAGTTTACCGGAAATATCAACAACTTCAACGTTATCTACCTGTTATCAGCAGGAAAGCCTACACCTGTCGGAGACAGTGCAGGAAAGACGGACCTTCTGGTTACGTGGTTGTACAAGCTGACTATTGATAATCAGGAGTACAATATCGGTGCCGTTATCGGTATCCTCACATTCATTGTACTTTCTATCGTAGCGCTTGTTACATACAGAAATACAAAATCATACAAGGATGAGGAGGGATTCATGTAATGAGTAGTGTAGCAAAAGCAAAAAGACCTATGTCTGCCGGACGTGCTAAGAAAGTAGCAAAGAATTCCCTTGTTCATATCATTCTTGGAATACTTGCTGTAGTATGGCTGTTCCCGATTTTCTGGATTATTATGACAAGCTTTAGAGCTGAGAGTGGTGCTTATACAAAGTACTTCTTCCCACATGGCCTTACATTTAGCAACTATACAAGGCTGTTCACAGAGACTACACTGTTGAACTTCCCGAGAGCATTTTTTAATACACTGTTTATATCAGTGTTCTCATGCATCATTTCAACAGTATTTGTACTTTCTGTTGCGTATTGTATGTCACGACTGAGATTTAAGATGCGTAAGCCTTTCATGAATCTGGCTATGATTCTTGGATTGTTCCCGGCTTTCATGTCAATGGTTGCCGTATACTTTATCTTAAAGGCTATCGGACTTACAGAGGGTAGCGTACTTCGTCTTTCACTGATCCTCATATACTCAGCAGGATCGGGAGTAGGCTTCTATATCGCAAAGGGATTCTTTGATACTGTGCCTAAGTCTCTTACAGAGGCTGCCATCCTTGACGGATGTACACAGTTTCAGGTATTTCACAAGGTAATCCTGCCACTCAGTAAGCCAATCGTAGTATATACAGTGCTTACAGCATTCCTTGCTCCATGGCTCGATTTCGTATTTGTAAAGGTTATCGTTGGTCCAAACGACAAGTATTGGACAGTATCTCTTCTCCTTTACAACATGCTTGAGAAAGAGTTTATAAACGGATGGTTCACAAGATGGGCTGCTGCTGCAGTTGTTGTATCAATACCTATCTCAATACTTTTCGTCATCATGCAGAGATTCTACGTGGATGGACTTACAGGAGCTGTCAAAGGCTAATTTGGTTTTATTTGGGCCGCTGCACTTTTGTGCGGCGGCTTTTGGTTTATATTGGGTTGTGGCAAACTTAGCATTTTCAGGTTGTGGGGTGCCGGCATGGCACACAGTATATTCCTCAGAAAAATATGAAGTCAGCCACGGGCTTTCTTCGCTGCTTGGATTTGGAGATATGAGGTGTGTGGCTTGTTTGTGGGGGCATGGCACCCCGTGGCAGTTCATATTTTTTTTCGGAACACACTGTGTACCCTCCGGCCGGAGGGTACCGTGTGCTAAGTTTGTTGCTACCTTGTGAAAGATGTGAGAATGTGTGTAGTGATTTTGTAGATACAAATTTGCTCAGAATTTAGTTAAGAAAAGGAGTGCGTATGATTAATAATAAAATAGGCGGCCGCAATATGGTCGGCAGGGCTGTGAATAGATTGGCGGGCAGGCTGACTGCTGTGGCATTGACGGCAGCTATGGCGGTGTCGATGCTTGCGGGATGTGCTGCGGGTGGAAAGAATACCGAGACGGCAGCAAAGAAGGAGTACAAGCCTTCTGCTATGGAGCAGATGAATGCGAAAAATGATCCTAATGTGATTCAGGACAATTACAGGACATGCTATGAGGTGTTCGTATACAGCTTTTTTGACAGTGACGGTGACGGCATTGGGGATTTAAAGGGACTTACAGAGAAGCTTGACTATATCGAGGGACTTGGCTGCAATGAAATCTGGATGATGCCTATTATGCCTTCTCCTTCATACCACAAGTATGATATTACGGATTATATGAATATTGACAAGCAGTATGGTACTCTGGATGATTTTGATGCGCTTATTACGGAGTGTCACAAGCGAAACATCAATGTGATTATTGACTTTGTAATAAATCACACATCTAACGAGCATCCGTGGTTTAAGGCGGCTGCTGATTATATCAAGTCGCTTCCTGATGGGGCAGAGCCGGATCCTTCGGAATGTCCTTATGTTGATTACTATAATTTTAGCAAAACCAATACCGGAGGCTACAACCAGCTGCCTGGCACGAATTGGTATTACGAGTCACAGTTTGTAGACAGCATGCCTGACCTTAACCTGCAGAGCGAAGCTGTAAGAGGGGAGATTGACAAGATTACATCCTTCTGGCTTGACCGCGGCGTGGATGGTTTCAGACTGGATGCTGTGATTTATTACAATAATAATAACCAGACTGAGACTATAGATGACCTCACATGGCTTGTGAACAATGTGAAGAGCAAAAAGGCCGATGCTTATATGGTTGGTGAGGGCTGGACTACATACAGAGAGTATGCGAAGTACTATAAGAGTGGAATTGACAGTATGTTCAACTTTGATTTTTCACAGCAGGATGGATATATTGGAAAGGTGTTAAATGGTGCAGCAAATCATGGTGCCAGCACATACGGCAATGCTTTGGTTGATGTGGAAAATGAGATAAAGAAGTATACAGACTCATACATTGATGCACCTTTTTATACAAATCATGATATGGGACGCAGCGCAGGATACTACAACGGAGATAATGCCGAGGAGAAAACCAAGATGGCGCAGGCTATGAATCTTCTTATGCCCGGAAATTCTTTTCTGTATTATGGAGAGGAAATCGGCATGAGAGGCACAGCCAATGATGAGACGAAACGTCTTGCCATGAGATGGAGCGGGGATTCAAAAGCTAAGGGAATGTGTGTGGGACCTCAGAATGCAGAAGAAACCGAGCAGACATATGATACCCTTGATAAGCAGATGGAGGATCCATACTCTATTTACAACTTTGTGAAGCAGACAATATCAATAAGAAATGCTTTCCCGGAGATAGCACGAGGTACAAATACCTTTGAAAAGGATCTGTCAAATGATAATGTGTGTATATTCACAAGAGAGTACAATGGTGAGAAAGCAGTGCTTATATTTAATCCATCAAAGGATGAAGCAAGTGTGGATGTGTCATCGCTTGGAGTAAATGATGCTGTTGCAATGCTTCAGACTACAAAGAAAGCACCGTCATATAAGGATGGAACGGCAAAGCTGCCGGCGTATTCGGTGCTTGTTTTGAAGTAAAAAATAGTTGATGAGAATAAAAATTTAATAGTTTAAAGGAATTTGAAGAAGAAATATGAAAAACCGCCCGACTGGGCGGTTTTTTCAGCTATACCATTTCATGAAGCATATCCACAATCACTTCTCTGCAATGAACTCCGAGATGCTTTTGTTCCTCTTTGCTGAGTGTTGCCGGATCAATAGGAGTGCCATAGCGGATAACCACATGCCTCTTTTTGACCCATGGAAGGTGATCTTCGAATATTTCATTTGTTCCCATGATTGCCATTGGCACTATCTTGCATTTGCTCTTTGTGGCAATCTTGAAAGTACCTTCTTTGAAAGACTGTACATCTGTCAGGTCATCTTTGTTTTTGCAACGTGTGCCCTCAGGAAATACACATATGCTGATGCCGGATTTGACCTGATCTATGGCTGCAAGCACAACCTTTAGTCCCTGCTTGATGTCATCGCGGTCCAAAAACAGGCAGTGCAGGCGCTTCATCCAAAGACCCAGCACCGGTATTTTTGTGATGCTCTGCTTTGAGATGTAGCCGGTCAGGCGTGGACATCTGGAGTAGGTGATTATGATGTCAAAGAAACTACGGTGATTTCCTATATATAGTACAGCCTCGTCCTTTGGCACATTTTCCTCCCCTATAAATTCAATGTCTGCTCCGCTTAGGAATATGATGACACGGAAAGCCCACTGTACCAGGCGAAGCTGTGCCATATCGGCCCATGCCGGGGCAAATTTGTGTATTATCCACATGGCTCCGAGCACCGGAAGACCGAGCAACAGATAGAAAAATACGAATATTACGATTAAAACTGAACGCATATTTGACCTCTCTTTTTCATACTCTATATAAATTGTAGTTCAATATTTGATATTATATCATATCATAAGCGATATGATAAGAAAGAGAGGAAAAAATGTCAGAAAAATTGAGAAAAATTCTGGTGGTGGCTGCAGGTGTGCTTGTTATATTGGAAACGACAGTGATTTCGGGCTGCCGCGCAAATATTTCAGGCACGGAGAGTGACAGGATGGTTGAGTACACGGTGATCTGCGGGGATGAAATCCCGGAGGAGTTTAAAAAGCAGATAAATGAAAACAAGGCAAAGGCGATGAAGCTGACGTACAAGGATGATGAATATTTATACATAGCGGAAGGCTTTGGCACAAAGGAGACAGGTGGCTACAGTATTACGGTTAACCAGTTTTATGTTAAGGATAAGGCAATGTATTTTGATACGCGTCTGATAGCCCCGGATAAGGGCGAGAAGGTCAGCAATCAGGCGAGTTATCCGTATATAGTAATAAAGACGGAATTGAGTGAAATGCCTGTTGTGTTTGAGTGAAAATTTCGTAAATTGTGTTAAAAGTTGCGAAAAAACTGACAATCAGTACTAATGCCCTATTGCTATCACTGCGATACTTTGCTATAGTAAAGTTACTAGATATTGTGGTGACATATTTATATATTCAAATATATTGATTGATATAATTGTTGATTAATTTGACCTGTTTTATATTTATACAGAGATTGATTTCATATATATGACACCGTCGTTACAATACTGGTTACCATGAGGACTATAGTTATGTGCCAGTGGGCATATCCACAATAAGGAGGCTTAAAATGGAACAGACAGAAATTAGAAAAGTCAGAGCATCGATTCACCAGCAGTGTGGCAACAGGGTAAAAATCCAGCAGGATCTCGGCCGCAACAAGGTTGACATTCAGGAGGGTGTTATTCAGCAGGCATACCCAAGTGTGTTTACGGTTCTGATAGATGATGAGTTTGAGCAGAATCCGCCACAGCTCTTATCTTTCTCCTACACTGATGTGATTACAAAAGATATAAGGATGCAGCTTTGCTAGTATCATGAAGTAAAGATGTTGCATCTTTATTATAATGATCATGAATTTAAATATTTGCATCTGCATAAAGTTACTCCATCTTGAATATGTATTTTATATACATATTTGAAGTGGGGTATTTTTTATGGAGTTAATTACACAAAAAATCAGACAATGCATAGAAAAGGTAAAGGATATGTCGCAGGTTGGCTTCGACAGGGATTATGTCATAAAGGACAATAAGCCTGATGTTTCCAAAGTGGTTTGTCAGAACGGGCAGGTAAAGCTTGACGAGATAAAAGCGTCAGGCGAGAATATCTGGCTGAGTGGAAGCATTGAATTTGAAGTGCTGTATACGAGAGAGGAAGTTTTTGAAGGCGATGAGCCGGAGGAAAATATCGGCGGAAACAGAGTGGAGCATATAAAGGATGCAATACCGTTTCAGGAGAAGCTTGTGCTTCAAGGAGTCTGCGAGAAGGATACAGTTCGTGTGTATACCGGGCTTGATGAGCTTACGGTTGGGGTTATCAATTCGCGAAAGCTCTCGGTCAGAGGCATTATAAGCGTGGAGCTTTATGGAGAGAGGGAAGAAAATCTTGAGGTTGCACAAAGGATTGATGACAAGGATGTGGAGCAGCTTATGGGGCAGATGAAGGTGCTTAAGCTTGACAGTGTTGTAAGGGATATTGTCAGAATTAAAAATGTCGTCACTTTGCCAAAGACCAAGCCGAATATATGCAAGCTCATATCAAGTCTTGTTGATATGAGAAATCTGGAGTATACATACGAGCGTGACCATATTACACTGACAGGCGAGTGCCATGCGTGTATAGTGTATCTGAGTGAAGAACAGGAAATTTGTTGCTTTGAGGTGCAGGAGGGATTTTCAAATGAAATACGCTGCGAGGGTGATGATGCCGGAAATATTGCCTGGCTTCGCACACAGCCTGCCATGCATCAGGTTGAGGCGGAAAATGATTACGACGGAGAGCTCAGGCAGCTTTCGATTGAGGCAGCACTTGCGGTGGATGGAAAGGTCTGGAGTGAGGAAACAGTAGAGGTGCTCAATGACATGTACAGCGTATCATGTCCGATAAAACCTGTGTTTGAAAAGATGAAGGTATGCAGCCTTCTTATGAAAAATGACACAAAATGCCGTATTTTGGAGCAGTTGTACAGAGAAAACAGCAAAAAGAGAATTTTAAGAATATGCGGTACAAAGACGCAGGCCGCTATTGCACAGATAAAAAATGCAGACACAGGAATTATTGTGTCAGGTGTATTGCAGGTGAACTGTGTGAATATTGTGGAGGACGATGGCTGTCCGATAGAGATGCATACAGACTCTGTGCCGTTTGAACAGTTTGTTGAGATACCCGGCATGGATGCCAACACCTGCTGCGAGGTAAATCTGCAGGTAGACCAGGTGCAGGTCAATCTGCTCGACAACAGCGAATATGAAATTAAGGGTGTTGTCAGCATAAACGCTATTGCCCTGCAGCAGGATGAAGTGTCAGTCATAATATCGGTGGAGCAGGAAAAAACAGCGTCTGATACTGAAGAGGAAGCAGCTCTGGTTGGCTATATAGTGCAGAAGGATGATAAAATGTGGGACATTGCAAAAAGATACCGCACCACTGTTGAAAACATAATGGAAATAAATGCTCTGACATCAGATAGCATCAAACCTGATGATAGACTTATAATAGCGCGTATGTGAATCATAAATTAGGGGCAAGATACCTTTTGACTTTTTAATCATATCATTATATAAAATGTGGAAAATTCTGTAAATTTACAAAAAGATGTGGAAAAAAGATTCATTTTGTGCGATAATATATCCGAATGTATATTGAACGTAAATTGTGGAAGGAAAGGTCAATCTGACCGTCGTATTACAGGAGGAATAAAATGAATCAGAAATGGACACGTGCTATATGTACTGTGTTAACATCGGCACTCGTTTTTACAGGACCGGCAGTAGAGGGCACTACATTTAGCGGATACATAAACAGTGGACTTGAGAAGGTATATGCCAAGACACAGAAGCAGAAGGATGCAGAGAAGAAGAAGTCACAGGCTGAGAAGGATCTCAAGGATAAGAAGAATGAGATTAATGGTCTAAAGGATCAGCAGCAGACTACTGCTGATGATATAAAGAATAAATCTGCAAAGCTTGATGAGATTCTTGCAGCACAAAAGAAGCTTCAGACAGATATCACAAATAAACAGGCAGAGATAGAGCAGAATCAGAAGGATCTTGCAGCTGCTCAGGAAAAGCAGCAGGAGCAGTATGACGCCATGAAGAAGCGTATACAGTTCATGTATGAAAATAGCGCTGAGGACAATATCTGGACAGCAATTATTGAGTCAAATGGTATCACAGATATGCTCAATCGTATAGAGTACGTGTCAGATGTATATGATTCGGATCGTGCTCTTATGGATTCTTATCAGGCAGCAGTTGAGCAGGTGAAGGAGATTGGTACTAAGCTTGACAACGACATGAATGAGCTCACAGCCATGCAGGATGACTATGAGAAGCAGCAGGCAGATGTCGAGGCGGCTATAGTAGCTCTTGAAAACCAGAAGGAGCAGTATGCAAGCCAGATAGCTCAGGCACAGCAGCAGGCAGATAATTATCAGAATATCATTACGGCACAGGGCAAAATCATTCAGGAGCAGGAAGCAGCGGCAGCAGCTGCAGCCGCTGCCGCTGCCAGAGCGAACAGCTCATCAAGCAGTCCAAGCTATGATGGTGGTGGAGCCGGTAAGGGCGGAAGTATTGCCAGTGACTATGCAGCAGGCGGTGGAAAGAACCCGGGTGCTTCAACAGGAGTTTCAGGAAGCTCTGTAGTATCATACGCTATGCAGTTTGTGGGCAATCCATATGTATGGGGTGGAAACAGTCTTACAAACGGTGTAGACTGTTCAGGCTTTGTACATGAGGTATATGCACATTTTGGTATCGGCACACCGAGATATTCACAGGCATTTAAGTCTGTGGGACAGGCCGTATCCTTCGATAATATACAGCCGGGAGACGTAGTGGTATATCCGGGACATGTAGCTATATATGCAGGTGGTGGTGTTATAGTGGAGGCACAGTCCACAAAGGCAGGAATCACAGCAAACAGAAGCGTACAGTGTCATACAATACTTGCTATACGGCGTCTTGTATAGGATGGTTAGGAGCCGATAAGTATATTTATTATACTTACCGGCTCTTTTTTTTATCACAAAGAGCTGAATGGTTACCAATAAAGTAAGGGGCGTAAGACGCGGACATGCCTCCAGATGCAAGGGGCTCTCAATAAGCGACTAGCGGAGCTGTTTAGAGTCTGTAGAATTATGCACATGGAACACAGAAATGTCCTGCCATGGACGGCAGGGCAAGGTGTTATGCGCCATGGACGGCGCATAAAAGCCGGTTTCGTCGAGCATAGAAAACCATACAGGCATAATTCGTACAGCCTCTTGACAGCATAGCGTTAGCGCATTGAGAGCCCCTTGCATCTGGAGGCATGTCCGTGTCTTACGCCACGAACCAATGTTAGTAACCGGCAACAAACTCATTGTAATAAATAATAGCAATTTCCAACCATAAGGTGTATTATAGAGATAGACGGCACCAATTCGCACAAAACGAACTAGCAAGCCTGTAAATAAAGTAAGAAAAGCAGGAGGAACAAGCCATGCAGATGGAACAATTACAAAAAGACATGATTGCAGCAATGAAAGCAAGAGACAAGGTAAGAAAGGATGCTATATCCTCACTTGTATCGGCAGCCAAAAAGGCGGCAATAGATGAGGGCTGCAGAGACAATATACCGGAGGAGCTTGTCAACAAGGTCATCCTTAAGGAAATGAAATCCGTGAAGGAGCAGATTGACACATGCCCTGCCACAAGAACAGATCTGCTTGATGAGTACAATACCAGATATGCAATCTTTGAGGAGTACGCTCCTGCAATGATGTCGGCAGAAGAGGTAGAAAAGGAGCTCACAGAGCAGTTTTCGGATGTAATCGCAACAGGAAACAAAGGACAGATAATGAAGGCAGTCATGCCGCATTTCAAGGGCAAGGCTGACGGAAAGGTCATAAATCAGGTGGTTGCAAAGCTTTGCGCAAAATAAGAAAACACATCACAACAATTATACTTGCAGTGCTGGCTGTCATAGCCGGCGTGTATGCATATAATTATCATGATATGAAGCAGAATATTGTATACAATGAGCATCTGGAAGACGTGGCTGTTAACGTGAATGGGAAAGAGCTGACATTGCGCGATATGGCATTTTATGTGGCATATGAGGAGATGAATGTCGAGAAGCAGGCTCTTGTGTATGATTCCGATAATCCAAACAAGTATTGGAATATCCACACAAACGGTGAATTTGTCCGTGTTGCAGCGCGCAAAGCAGCTATGTCCATGGCCATTCACGATGAGATTTTTTATGAGATGGCCAAAAAAGAGAGCATTACACTTACTGACGACGAGAAAGCAGCTTTGAAAAATTCCGAGAAGGACTTCTGGTATGATTTGTCTGATATAGATGGTGCAAAGAAGCTTGGAGTCGAAAAAAAGGATATTTATTCGTCCATGGAAAAGTCTGCAATAGCCCGGAAATATCAGGAAATATATGCAGGGCTTGACAATGCAGATATAACGGATTATGATTTCTCGGGAGGCAGATATAAGAAGCTGCTGGAGAAAAATAACTATAAAATAAAAGAAAAAGTGTGGAAAAGAGTCGATATGGGAAACGTTACTCTTGATCACTAGAAAGAAGATTTTATGTCAACAAAAATTGGAAGAAATGACCCTTGCTGGTGTGGCAGCGGAAAGAAATATAAGACCTGTCATGCGGCATTTGATATGAAGCTTGAAAAGCTTGCTGAGGCACATCATAAGATACCGAGCCATTCAATCATTAAGACACCTGACCAGATAGCGGGAATCAAGGAGAGCGCCAAGATAAATGTCGCAGTGCTCGACTACATAGGAGAGCATATCCACGAGGGTATGAACACAGCAGAGATTGATAAAATAGTCTATGATATGACCACCAGCATGGGCGGCATCCCTGCACCGCTCAACTATGAGGGTTATCCTTACAGCGTATGTACATCGGTAAATGAGCAGGTTTGTCACGGATTTCCTTCAAAGGACGTCATCTTAAAGGATGGTGACATCATAAATGTAGACTGTTCTACAATTTTAAACGGATATTTTTCGGATTCATCAAGAATGTACTGTATCGGAAATGTAAGCCCTGAGAAGAAAAAGCTCGTTGAAGTCACAAAGGAGTGTGTGGAGCTTGGACTCAAAGAGGTAAAGCCGTGGGGCTTCCTCGGAGATATGGGACAGGCGGTGCACGACCATGCATTTGCAAACGGTTACACAGTAGTGCGTGAAATCGGTGGACACGGAGTTGGACTTGAATTTCACGAGGATCCATGGGTAGGCTACAACACCAAGCGCGGCACCGACATGGTCATGGCACCCGGCATGATATTTACCATCGAGCCAATGGTCAACATGGGCAAGGCCGATATCTACGTAGATGACAAGAACAACTGGGAAGTATATACCGACGACGGACTTCCATCAGCCCAGTGGGAAATCATGGTGCTCGTCACAGAGGATGGCCATGAGGTGCTGAGCTGGTAAACCGATAAGTATTACGAGAGTGCCTTTATAAAAGGATATTATTTCATAGGTGATAACATTATGAAGGGCGTGTGAAAACGAAGTGTTTTTCACACGCCCTTTTATATAATAAAATAAGATAAGCAACTTGATGGTTAAAGCCTGTCCGGGCGCAAAAACGCCCTCTCGGAAGCGTTAGCTTCGGGAGAGCATTTCTGCATCCACGGACATGGCTTATAAACTCATAGTAGATTGCTTCGCATAAGTACCCTAAATTTACCGGAGAGCATGCAGTGTGTTCCGAAGAAAAATATAAACTGCCACGGCGTTCCATAAAATGTGGATACGATAATTCATAGCAAACTATCAATAAACTATCCGTAAATGATGCCGTGGCTGATTTTATATTTTTCTGAGGAATATACTGCATGCTAGGCCGGTCCTCACAGCCTGAATATGCGAAGCCCCATGATAGCGAAGCCCCTATAAACTTGTATTCACCCCATTTATGGTCGCATTCTCATTCTCCCTCATAGGAATGACGAGACACTTCTCCCCATTGATGACCTGCGCATGAATCTGTGAAGCCTTCTCCGGCTTTACATGAAGCACCACATCATAGGTCTTAATTTGGGCAGTGTAATTATCAATCTCCTCCTGCTTCTCAAGAAGCTGTGAGGTGCGCTCTTCAATCTGATTATTTTTCTCCTGGATAACAGAATCCTTCTCCTCAAGCTGCGCATTTTTCTCATTGAGCTCGAGAGTTAAATCGCCGACCTGGCTCTCAAGAGCAAGCTTTTCCACGCGGATTTCATTAGCTGCAAGAGCCTTTGAATCAATGACATTGGCTGCGATAGGCGGCTTGTCACCGAAGGCCTCATTGACGGATTTTTCAATGCGTGAAATCTTTTCCTCAGAGACATGGCAGTCACTAAGCACCTTGTTCATAGCCTCGCTGTCGAGAATGAACGGATCATCGTCATCATCGTGAGTCTCAGCATAGTCATCGGCCATCTCGGACAGATTCTGCTGGATATCAAGCAGCTTGTCATCAGTGCTCTCGTCCTCAGCACCTAGCACGTTTCTGACGATTGAATGAAAAGCCATCTTCTGCTCAGTAGCTGTGCGCTCCACACCGCAGCCGAGGCCGTTTGTCATAAACTCAGAGTGAGGCTCCTTGGTATTTTTCGTATAGAAAAGAGTGGAGTGTATGTCAGTGCTTCTATCGTTGAAGGCAGGGAATAAAAAGCCTGTCTCAGGAGCGCCGACCACCCAGTCCCTTATGCGGGCTCCGATACGCTGCTCCTTTTCCAGATAGCCAAGGCCCGGCTTTGAAAGTGTGACAGGGCAGATGGCGCAGAGCATGTATTTGTACACCTCCTCGGACTCATCCACGTTGATGTTGTCCTTTGTGCGTGTCATGACATCGTAGCTGTCGAGATACAAAAGAATCAGATAGTTCCCGGCCTCATCGTAGGTGTCGATGACCAGATCATAGTATGTATCGAGCAGAGTCTCATCATTAAGCTCGCTGTCGCGAAGCGCCATGAGAATCTGCTGGCGACCTCCGACTTCTTCCTCCTCAAGCGGAAACTGCAGATTGAGCAGGTTGTTTCCGAGAGTGCCTGAAAGCACCTTGTTTGAAATCTCGAGATATTTGTAGTATTCATCCTCCTCCAGAGTGAGAAATTTGCCACCGAATTTGCAGACCTTTTCATGGTTGCAGTCCACGTAGCAGCCGACCAGACGACTGAAGGTTGCCTGGTCTTTTTTTAATCTTCGTTTTAGTTCCAATACTTCTTTTTTGTTCATATTATCCTCGCATTATTTCCATGAAAGCTGGAGTTCTCTTTTTTGTGTGACACAATCTGATAGATATAAATTAATAAGTGTCTGGTAAGGAATTCCCGAATTTTCAGCTTGCACTTTAAAATAATCTATTGTATTTTCATCAATATTAATTGTAATTTGTTTTTTTAGTTTTTTTGCGTAAGGATTGCGTTTTGCGTTGGAAAAGTCGTATTCATCTCTCATGATTGATCCTCCTAAAAATCAAAACACTTCTATAATTATATTCTCCATAATTACATTATAAGTACGAAATAATTATTTGTCAATCAAGAAAAAAGATGACAGAGCAACCACAAAATGCTATAATTTAGGAAATCAACGGATTATGATATAAAGGCTGACACAGAGACATCCACAGGTGTCTCTGTTCTTGGATTGAGGCATAAATGGAGCAGAAAATGACAAACAATCACATTACAATAGGCATTCTCGCACATGTAGATGCGGGAAAGACAACCCTGTCTGAGGCCATGCTTTACAGCACCGGGCAGATTCGCTCACTCGGGCGCGTGGACCATCAGGACGCATATTTGGACAACGATGCGCAGGAGCGAGAGCGTGGAATAACCATTTTTTCAAAGCAGGCAAGGCTTGATATTTCGTGTGGCACAAATGCGGCAGATACAGCACGTACAGCAGATGTAGCACGTACGGCAGATACAGCTCGTACATGGCATGTAGTCATGCTTGATACACCGGGGCATGTGGATTTTTCGGCAGAGATGGAGCGTACCCTTCAGGTGCTCGACTATGCAATACTTGTAATCAGCGCAACTGATGGAGTGCAGGGGCACACGCGCACACTGTGGAGACTTTTAAAGCACTATAACGTGCCGACATTTATTTTTGTAAACAAGATGGATATGCAGGGCACGGATGCGGAGAAAGTGCAGGCAGAGCTAAGGAGCGAGCTGAGCGATGGCTGCGTGGATTTTTCTTCACAGGATTTATTTGATGAGCTTGCCATGTGTAGCGAGCCTCTTTTAGATGAATTTATGGAATCGGGAGAGCTTGCGGATGCACATATTGCGCAGGCGGTGGCTCAAAGGGAGGTGTTCCCCTGCTTTTACGGCTCGGCACTTAAGCTCGACAGAGTGGATACGCTGATTCAGGGACTTTCGAGGTTTATGTGTGAAAGAAATTACCCTGACGAATTTTCTGCCCGCGTATACAAGATAGGCAGGGATGACAGAGGAAGCAGGCTGACATTTTTAAAGGTTACAGGAGGCTGTCTTAGGGTCAGGGACAAAATAGAGTACAAAGCGCATGGTGGTGACGAGGCGAAAGGCCTTCTGATTGAGAAAATCGATCAGATAAGAAAGTATTCCGGTGAAAAATATGAGATAGCTGATGTGGCAGAGGCGGGGGAGATAGTTGCTGTCACAGGTCTTAGCTCGACATTTCCGGGGCAGGGGCTCGGGTTTGAGCAGCAGTCCAATATGCCAATCCTTGAACCGGTACTAAACTATAGGATGATTCTGCCAGATGATGTAAATCCGGCGGCATTTATGGAAAAGCTAAAGCAGCTTGAGGAGGAAGACCCACAGCTTTACATAGTGTGGGTGGAGGAGTTTAAGGAAATCCATGTGCAGCTCATGGGACAGGTGCAGATGGAGGTGCTTGTGCGTCTCATAAAGGACAGGTTTGGTGTTGTTGTCACGTTCGGACCGGGCAGCATTGTATATAAGGAAACGATAGCAAGGGCTGTCGAGGGCGTAGGACATTTTGAGCCGTTGCGCCACTATGCAGAGGTGCATCTGCTTTTGTCGCCGGCAGAGCGTGGCAGCGGAATCACGGTTACATCCACCTGCAGTGAGGATGTGCTCGACAAAAACTGGCAGCGCCTCATAGCCACACACGTTGAGGAAAAGGAGCACAGGGGTGTGCTCACAGGCTCAGCGCTTACCGATGTGAAGGTCACTATTCTTACAGGAAGAGCACATGTAAAGCACACGGAGGGAGGCGATTTCCGCCAGGCTACATACAGAGCAATCCGCCAGGGGCTTAAATCCACAGAGAGCGTGCTGCTTGAGCCATACTACAGCTTTATCCTACAGGTGCCGATGGAGTATGTCGGCCGTGCAATGACAGATCTGGAGCAGAGATTTGCAAGAGCCGAGAGCCCGCAGTTTGCCACAACCGCTGCGAGGGAGATGGCAACAATTACAGGAAAGGCACCAGTTGCGACAATGCAGGATTATGTGAGTCTGGTGCATGCGTATACAAAGGGGCTCGGGCACCTGACACTGGAGCTGTGGGGTTATGATGAGTGTCACAATCCTGCGGAGGTGATTGCGCAGATGCACTATGACAGCGAGGAGGATTTCCGCAATCCGACAGGCTCGGTATTTTGTGCGCACGGCTCAGGCTACGTGGTGCCGTGGGATGAGGTCCCGGAGCATATGCACCTGCCGTATGTCTACCACGGAGATGAGTCTGAGGAGGCACTTGCAGCGAGTGCCCGCACGCAGAATGCATTTTCAGCGGAGGATGCTCAGGCGCTTGCCGGAAACCGCCGCAGGACGAGCTTTGAGAAAGCTGTTTCAGGTATGTCATCGGTGGAGCTTGATGCGCAGCTTGCAGATGTTTATGCCAGGGAGTTTGGCATGGGTAAAAACGATATCGCAGAGGATCAGAGGCGCAAATGGTCAGGTAAAAAGAAAAATGAGTATGAAGGCCTAAGTGGTAAACCGCGCACCGTAAAGCATGATAAGCACGGCAATCCGATTTATCCGAAGAAATCACCGGGGGAAGAGTACCTGATAGTTGATGGATATAATATAATATTTGCATGGGAGGATTTAAAGGAGCTTTCACGCATAAACATCGATTCGGCGAGAGATGCGCTGAAGGATGTTTTATCGGATTACCAGGGCTATAAGGGCTGTCATCTGCTGCTGGTGTTTGATGCGTACAAGGTGAAGGGTAATGCCGGAAAGAGAGAGACCTTCCACAATATAGAGGTTGTGTATACAAAGCAGGACGAGACAGCGGATGCATTTATCGAAAAGACGGTGTTTGGAATACGTGACAGGTACAAGGTAACAGTGGCAACCTCGGACGGGCTGGAGCAGCAGACGGTCATGAGCCTGGGGGCACTGCGAATGTCAGCCCGCGAGCTTAAGGAGCATATTGAGATGACGAAGCGTGCCGGGATGGAGGCATTCATATCACGATAAACGGTCATGAATGGTAACAATATGTGTATAAAGAGATGTTTATAAAGACATTTGTATGTCATAAGCAGAGATATTATAATGGTAAATATGCAAGAACATCAGAGATAAGGAGACAAGAAAATGGTAGTAAACGAAAGCATGTACCAGCTCGGAAGCGTGCGCTCAGCAATCAGGGAGCTTTTCGAGTATGGTAAAAAAAGAGCAGCAATTGTAGGTAAGGAAAATGTATATGATTTCTCAATAGGAAACCCGAGCATACCGGCTCCGCAGATAGTAAACGACACAATAAAGGAGCTTGTGACAGATTATGATTCTGTTGCGCTGCACGGCTACACCTCAGCACAGGGAGACGTGGAAACGAGAGCGGCAATAGCTGAGTTTTTGAACAACACACATGGCACACATTTTAATGCGGACAACCTTTACATGACAATGGGAGCAGCGGCATCGCTGTCAATCTGCTTTCGTGCGTTGACAAGCGACGCATATGATGAGTTTATTACTATAGCGCCATATTTCCCGGAGTACAAGGTATTTGTGAATGCAGCAGGAGCAAGGCTTGTAGAGGTGCCTGCAGACACAGAGCATTTTCAGATAGATTTCGATGCGCTTGAGGAGAGAATCAATGCGCACACCAGAGGTGTCATAATCAATTCACCAAACAACCCATCCGGCACAGTCTATTCTGAGGAGACCATCAAAAAGCTCTCAGACCTCCTTGAGAAAAAGTCTAAGGAGATAGGAAGACCGATATTCATTATCGCAGATGAGCCGTACAGGGAGATAGTTTACGACGGAATCAAGGTACCGTTTGTGACCAAATATTACGACAACACACTGGTATGCTACTCATACAGCAAGTCACTTTCACTGCCGGGAGAGAGAATAGGATACGTCCTCGTGCCTGATGAGGTGTACGATAAGGCAGAGCTGTATGCAGCAGTCTGTGGTGCGGGAAGAGCACTCGGTTACGTGTGTGCACCAAGCCTGTTCCAGAAGATGATAGTAAAATGCCAGGGGGCAACCGGTGATATCAATGCCTACAAAGAAAACAGAGACCTTCTGTACGAGGGACTCACAAGGATAGGCTATCACTGCTTCAAGCCGGACGGAGCCTTTTATATGTTTGTAAAGGCACTCGAGGATGACAGCAATGCATTCTGCGAGAAGGCAAAGGAGGAGGATGTGCTCATAGTAGCAGCAGACGGCTTCGGCTGTCCGGGCTGGGTGAGAATATCATACTGTGTGGACAGGGAAATGATAAAGCACTCTATGCCTGCGTTTGAAAAGATATACAACAAGTATAGTAAATAATAGTTACAAAAAAATAATCCAAAAAAGCGCCGAAAATTGTCTAAAAAATATGTAATTTTCGGCGCTTTTATTATGCAGTTTTCACAAAGTTGTCTCCGTGTGACCGTTGTGTGACCATTGTTTTGTATAATGGAATGAAGAGTGGGAATATAAATAAAATCGTAACGGAATAGTTACAAAAAATACTATAGAAAAGGAGATATGAGAGTGTTTAATAAAAAACTTAACAGGTTACTAGCAATCATGCTAGCTTCTGTAATGGGTGCGACATCGCTTCCGGCAACACAGGTAAGTGCTGATACACCCTCTTCAGAGTATGATATATCTAACGACGCAGCTTCGGATGATATATCTGACAGTAAAATTCCAGATGAACAGGATTCGGATAATAATGCCACCGAGGAAAAACAGCCACAGCAGCTGACGGTAGAGTATACACCGGCGGATGATATTTATGTGGGGAACAAAGTTGTTCCGGTGGTAAAATCCGACAGGGCGGATGCAGCCGTTGACAATTTAAAATACACTGTTGTAGAAGGCAAAAATCTGATTGAAAAGGATACAGACTTTGCATCAAACGGTATATGGACAGCAAAGGATACCGGAACTGTAAGGATAAAGGTGACAAAAGCAGAAGATGACAAATATAAGTCAGCAGAGGCAGAATATACTGTTACCATCAAAGAATATGATTACAGCAGTATGAATAACAGCCTGACAGGGACAATGCTGCAGGGTACACAGTTTTATGTAGAAGCACCTACATTATCGCTGGCAAGTGACAATCAGGCGGTATATGTGGTTAGAAAAGGTGATGAATGGATTGAAGCTGATAAATATCAGCTTATGCCACAGCAGGGTGATAACAGACAGACTCTTGTAATAGCACGTAAGGACAAGGAAAGCGGAGCTATCACAGATATTGGAAGTCTGCGGCTCGACTACAAATATGATACACAGCCTCCAAAGATAACATTGAATCCAAAGGAGGATGATAAACCTGCTTTCACAAAGGATGCTGTGGATTATTATGGAAATGTCAGAAAAGTAGACATGAATATCCACGATGTCTCTTTGGATGATGGTTCCACACAGCTTTGGGTAAAGGTTGATGACCGGGAAGAATTCGATGTATTTGATGTCGATAATGCCCAGAAGCTGATTGATGCAGGAATAGAGTATAGTGAGTGGATCGTGACAGGGGCTGATTATAGCAGCTGCATCACATTTGGTACAAAAGCGGATGAGGAACACAAATATCAGATAATCGGAATGTATGCGAAGGATCAGGCGGAGCATGAGTGTAATGATACAAGCTCAATAGAGCAGCCGTTTTATGTGGATAGAAAAGCGCCTTCAGGTACTATTGGATATGATGCTGATTTAATAGACGAGCAGAATATGGTCAGTCAGCAGGCATCAAATGTATATGGACAGCTGGAGGATATCAGCGGAATAAAGCAGGCATTCTACTATGTGAATAAATCAGATGAAAGTGGCAGTATTTTAAATGATGAGCAGGTAAAAGCGCTTGATGATTCAGCATGGAAGCCGTTAGAGCTTATTGAGGATACATATGAAGCCCGATATAAGTACAAGATTAATACATCTGATCTGAAGGATACTTCATATAACGTATATGTAAAGGCTCAGGACAATTGTAATGGCGAGACAGCATTTTTCTCCACATCGAAGCTGGTTGTTGATACCCTGCCACCGGAGCTTACAGTGTCCCAGGATACCATGACAGCAGCCGATGAAAAAGGCTGGCATAAGGATGATATAAGCTATATCGTTAAGGCTGATGACAGCTTATCAGGAATTAAGAGTGTTGAATACACTGTATTTGATGGGAAAAGGAAAATTGTATCAGGACAGACTGTTGAGCTTGACGAGAGCGGGGAAGGAAGGATAACCATTCCGGCAACAGAGCAGTTTAACGGAATTGATCTGATGCTTTCAGTAAAGGCAACTGATTATGCCGGTCTTAAGACAGAGGTTAAAGGTGACAGCTTCAAGTTCAGCATGGACAGTCAGTCACCTGATGTCAGTATAGAGCCTGAAGCGGGCAAAAACAGAAAATATTTCAATGACGATGTCCGTATAAAAACAAGTGTAGCTGACAGCATTTCAGGTGTTGTATCAGCAAAATACCAGATAGTGACAGATGATCAGTCAGTATCGGATGATGAAGGTGCATGGAATGAGCTTGATGAATCAGGAATCATAAATGTATCGGCTGAGGCTTATCTGGATAAAAAGGTAGATGTATATGTTAAAGCTGTTGATGAGGCAGGAAACGTGACTGTAGCGGATTTGACAGCAAGCGGCAGCCAGCCATTTTATATTCACAAGGCAGCGCCTGCAATAACAGTGACATATGGTACATCTGAGCAGCCGGATCCACAGTGCATCAGCAGTGTAAAAGGCACTGAGTATTACAGGGAAAACAGGATTGCAACCATTTCGGTAAAAGAGAATGAGCTTTTCTTTGACCCCGATGAAACAAAAATCAATGTAAAGGTTGATGGAAATGAACAGACACAGTCAGATGCATGGTCTGAAAAGTCATACTGGGTAAAGACAGGCGAGGGAGCAGAAGCTGTTTACAGTAAGCAGCTCGTATTCAATGCAGGACACAAGTATGAGCTGAGTGTCAGTGCAAAAGATTTGTGTGGTAATTCAGATAATGGATTTGAGATAGAAGGAGACAAATCAGCAGAGTTTGTAATTGACGTACAGTCGCCGACAGGAAATATCAGGTTTGACGGACTTTCAACAGGCATGGATACCGTGTGGGATTTATTGCTGCCAAAAGACAAATATGAGATTTCAAGATTTGCTGCCAAGAAGGTTAATATTGCCGGACAGCTTAGAGATGAGCATGGCGGCATCAAGTCAGCAGAGTATTTCGTTTCAGCAGAGGATGCAATAATTGACGTAGACAGTATTCAGGAGGCTGACTGGAAGACACTTTACAGCCTTAATGAGGATGGCACCTTCAGTGAACCGATAGAATGCGAGAACAAAAACTGCGTGGTATATGTCAGGGTTACAGATTTAAGCGGTAATGTTTCATATATCAGCACAAATGGATTGGTAGTTGATACATGCGCACCGGCAATATCAGTCATCACACCTGAGACAGCATCAGGAGTGTACAGTGCAGATGTGCCGGTAAGTATAGAGGTATCAGATGAGAATGCCACAGGAGTTGCATCAGGAATAAAGAGCGTAAACTATACGGTAACAAATATGGGACAGACGACACAGGATGGAACATTATATAGCTATGATAAGACAGCAGCGGGCTTAAAAGATCTGGAAAATCATGTAACAGAGCAATTTGACATAAGCGCGGCTTCAAACAACAGTAATGAAGTGCGTATAGATGTTACCGCAACAGACAATGCAGGAACGGCATACACAGTAACAAAATACATAAAAATAGATACAACAGCACCAACAGTGCAGGTAAGCTATGACAATAACAGTGCAGATACATCATTTGGAGACACAGCATACTTCAAAGCACCGCGAACAGTAACCGTAAAAGTAACAGAGCGTAACTTTGATGCATCAAAGGTAGCAGCGGAAATAAAAGCCGCAGCAGGTAAGGCACCTGCTCTTTCAAACTGGAGCACAGAAGGTGGAAGCGGTAACGGTGATGATACAGTACATGTTGCCACAATATATTACGGACATGATGACGATTACACATTTGGAATCGGAGTAAAAGACATTGCGGGAAATGCCGCAGCAGGAGTGGATTATGCAAATTCGCTTGCACCGACAAAATTTACAATTGATACGACAGCACCTGTTATTTCGGTAGCATATGATAACAACAGTGCATCAAACGGAAACTATTATAATAACAAGAGAACAGCAAATGTGACAATCACAGAGCACAATTTTGATACAAGCAGAATAGCACTGAGCATGACTGCGCAGGATGCAGGAAAATCAGTAGCAGCACCGGCATTTGGAAGCTGGTCAGATAATGGTGATATACATACGGCAACATTAAGCTTTGATGCGGATGCCACATATACATGGTCACTTGCATATACAGACAAAGCCGGCAATAAGGCAAAAGACCTTGCAAAGCAGGAGTTCTGCATAGATACGACAAAGCCTGTTGTAACAATCAACGGAGTAACCCCGGGCTCAGTAAACAATAATTCAGGAAATATGTCATTTGTAATAGAGTGCACAGATACTAATCTTGAATACTTTTCACCGGTGCTTACAGTTGAGGTATATGAAAATAGCAGATTCGTAAGAAAAACGATTACCGGAAATGTGATATCAATTTCAAACGGACAACGTGTAGAGTTTAGAAATCTCAATGAGGATGGAGTGTATTCACTGACATGCCATGCACAGGATAAGGCCGGAAATTCTTATGAAACAGTCAATATTATAGATGCAGGCGGAAAGCAGGTGACAGAGACTGCAGGGCAGGGAGAAAAATTGATGGATTTCTCCATAAACAAAGGCGGTTCAATCTTCTCGCTGGATGACAATACGATGAAGCTTGTAAAGGATTACTATGTGCAGAAGGTATACCATGATGTGGTGGTCAGAGAGATAAATCCGGATGAAGTTACCAGCTGTACTGTCAAAGTAAATGGAAAAGCACTTAAGCAGGGAACAGACTTCAGTGTGAATAATGTAAGTGAAAGCGATGGCTGGCATAAGTACGAATATGTGATATCAAATGCGGTATTTGAAAAAGAGGGTCAGTACAATATCGTTGTGGAGACAAAGGACAAAGCAGATTCAGTTGCCTACAGTGATGTGAAGAGTGTAAATATTGAATTTATTGTGGACAAGACAGCACCTACATATACATTGACAGGTGTAGATAAAAACAATGAAAACTATATTGGCTCAAAGAATGCAGTATTGATGCCGAAGGATGATGGTGGAAAGCTTGGACGTGTAAAGATTACTGTAGTGGGCAAGGATGACAAAGAAAAAAAGGTTATCAAGGAAATGTCGGGAGACGATATGCTTGACTATCTGGACAAGCATGACGGAAAGATAGAGTTTGAAGTACCTAAGGAGGTGCTCTCTGCAAAAGACGGTGATTCAAGGCTTATGGTAGAGTGTGCAGACTGTTCTGTTGACGAAGGTGGAAAGACCAATAAAGTGAAAAAAATATATGGTAAGGATACAGAAGCAGATACAGAGATTGTCGAAGATGATGTACCTATGGAATCAAATTCGTCAGATGTCAAATCAGTAGAAACAAACAATGATAAGGCAGTATATATAATTGGAGCAATATTATTATTTGTACTTATAATTGCGATATTGATAATCGTTTATTATATGAGAAAAAAGATGAAAGAAAAGAAAGACAATGATGAGCAATAAGATAATTACCTATGTATTTACATCACCATGTGGTGGTGTGGGAAAAACAACAATGTCTGTGGCATGCGCGAAAGCGCATGCCCTTCAAGGCAGACTTGGCAACGAAGATTTTGAATTCTGGGAGGAGTGAGTATGAGATTTGAAATAGCAGCTGACACGGACAGAGGAATCGTAAAAGAAACTAATCAGGATAGTCTGCTGGTAAAGTGCTTCTCAACATGCAAAGGAGACATGGCATTTGCAGTATTATGTGACGGCATGGGCGGTTTATCGAAGGGTGAGCTGGCCAGTGCCACTGTAGTCAGAGCATTTGACAGATGGAGTGACGAGCAGCTGCCTGAGCTTTGCAAATCGTCGAACCCGGATATTGACAGTCTGATTCTGGAAAGACAGTGGGATGAAGTAATACAGCAGCAGAACGAAAAAATAAAAGCATATGGCAAAGCACATGCAGTAAACATGGGAACAACAGTGGTAGCGCTGCTTGTCACGCAAAAAGCCTACTACATTATAAACGTGGGCGATTCCAGAATATATAGCCTTTCAGACCATATAGAAAGGCTTACGACAGACCAGACATATGTACAGCGGGAAATTATGAATGGAAATATGACACAGGAGCAGGCTATGAGAGATCCGCGAAGGAATGTACTGCTGCAGTGTGTCGGGGCATCAGCAGAAGTAAAGCCGGAGTACAGGACCGGGGCAATGAAAAATGGAATGTCACTTCTGCTTTGTTCAGATGGCTTCAGGCATGAGGTATCAGAACAGGAAATCTATGAGATGCTGAAAACGGCAGCAACTGTAGATGGGCAGAATATGCACGACAGACTGGAGCAGCTCATCAGACTCAGCATGCAAAGAGGAGAGCGCGATAATATAACAGCAGCGCTCATAAAGGCACAGTAGGAGGAACAGATGCTTGAAATAGGCTCTTTAATTGACGGAAAATACAAGATACTAAACGAAGTTGGACACGGCGGAATGAGCGTTGTGTACCTGGCTATGAATGAAAGGGCAAACAAACAGTGGGCAATAAAAGAGGTCAGAAAGGATGGAGTAAAGGATTTTGAGGTGGTAAAGCAAAGTCTTGTTGCGGAGACCAATATGCTCAAAAAACTGAGCCATCCCAGTCTTCCTGATATTGTCGATGTCATAGATGAGGATGACAGATTCCTTATCGTTATGGATTATATAGAGGGAAATTCTCTCAAGACAGCATTGCAGGAGTACGGAGCCCAGTCGCAGAAAAATGTGATAAAGTGGGCCAAACAGCTATGCGATGTTCTTGGATATCTGCACTCACAGAACCCGCCAATCATATATCGTGATATGAAGCCGGCAAACATAATGCTAAAGCCTGATGGAAATGTGGTGCTTATAGATTTTGGAACAGCAAGGGAATATAAGGAAAATAACATAGAGGATACAACATGTCTTGGCACGATGGGATATGCTGCACCGGAACAGTTTGGTGGAATGGGGCAGACAGACGCGAGAACAGATATATATTGTCTGGGAGCCACAATGTATCATCTTGTTACGGGAATGAATCCCTGTGAGCCACCTTACGAAATAAGGCCGATCAGAGAAATTGACCCAACATTGTCAGGTGGTCTTGAACGTATTATTACAAAGTGTACACAGCCGGATCCAAACAACAGATATCAGAGCGCAGCTGAGCTGATGTATGACCTTGAGCACTATACAGAGATTGATGACATGTATAGGAAGAATCTAAAGAGAAAGCTTGCGGTATTTATCACCACATCAGTTTTGACGATGCTGCTTGGAACAAGCACAGTATTAAGCTATTGTGCGGCAGAACACAAAAAAAATGAAAACTATAATAGCATATTAAAAGAAGCGGATACCTATGACAATTATGACAATGGATATTACACGGCTATAGTCACCGACCCGACAAGGACGGAGGCATATATTAAGCTGAATGACAAACTGACAGACGATTTTGTGCTGGACAGGGATGAGGCGCAGATATTGAACAGGCTGATGGTAGGTATAGATTGCAAGGACCACAATGGCCGGGTGCATACATATGATGTCATGGCAAAGCTGAAAGAAAAAAATCCAAAGGGATATGAGGATGTATGCTATAAGATTGGTGAAAGCTTTTTATTCTACTACGAAATCAATGTGGAAAAAGACAGATACTCCAGTGCAGCGCAGTGGTTCAAGGAAGTAAAGGAGAATCATCCGGAGGCAGGAATATACTGTGAGATATCAGATTGTCTGACATTGATTAGCCAGTATGATGGAGCAAAGATACAACAGACAGAAAAAACATATGAAGAATACAAAAAGCTATGGAAGCAAATAAATGAGCTATATGCAAAATCAGAGAATTTTGACAGCTTAGACGCAAAGATTCAGGTATGGAATGAGATAGATGATATAGTTGACACAAATATCACATCATTTATAGCAGTGACAGATAAGGATAAAGTTATGGATTTATTACAGACAATAAAGGACAAAACAGAAAAGCTGGATAAATCCATAATGCGCGAGCAAATAACAGGATTGCAGGATAATATAGACAAAACAATTGAGAAGGCACAGAGCGTGAAGGAGGAAAACAAAGATGACTTATAATCAGTACAGGATGATATTTTACGTATCCTTCACCGCATTTGCCATAATGCTTATAGCTTCAATAGTCATACTTATAGTGCTTGAAATACCTAAGGTCATAGGTGCACTTACCGGAAAATCTGCCCGGAAAGGAATTGCAGCAATTGTACAAAAGCAGACAGCGGGACATATTGACATAACATCGTCCGGTCCGATAGCACCGTCATATAACCTGGCAGGGGAGAATAAGAAAAAGCCGGGATATACACAAAATATAGATGAAACTACTGTGCTGGATGCACCGACAGAAGTATTGCAGGATGAAACCACAGTATTGGAAGATATAACCGAAAAGCTGCAAAAAACCAATATCAGGTTCGAAGTAACAAAGAAAATAGAATTTTTACATACGACAGAATGTATCTCATAAGGAATGGAAAATAGCGAATGTCTAAATTAAAAGTAAGCATAAAAAAATCGACCGTTACTGCCATGATGAAGGCAGGACGAAAGGAAAGAATAAATGAAACCGAACTAAGCCAGCTAGCCAGAATAAAACCATGTGGAATCATGCATGTGACAAAAACAAAAAAAGACAGTGTCATATATACGTGCCCTGCAAATATAAATCTTACCGATAGATTGAAAAAAGCCATAAGCAAATATGATTTCTTTTTCATGATTGAGCAGATAGTAATAATGGTTGAGGATGTATACAATAACGGACTGAACGTAAACAGTGTTCGTTTTAATATGGATGACGTATACATAAACGAGATGACAAAAGAGATGTACTTTATATATTTTCCGATAGTAGGAGGACAGGAAAGTGCAGATATTGTCGGGTTTATAGAAAACATAATTTATACAATGACACCTGTTATCAATGAGGATACGAATTATATATCCAGATTTATGTATTATGTCAGAAGCTTCCATGGCTTCAACGGCAATGCAATAGAAAAATATATCTCACGCGAAGAGCGTGCAGTTGTGAACGTGCTGAAAAACAAAGCAGTGACAATGCAGCAGACAATGCAGCAACAGATAATGCAGCAACAGACAATGCAGCAACAGACAATGCAGCAACAGATAATGCAGCAGGTAATGCAGGGCAGCATGGATGGAACTACAGTGTTGTCAGATGATGGCATATCCGTACAGCAGATACAGCAGATGCAACCGGTGAACTATCATTTTGCAAGTCTTACAAGGCAGGTAACAGGTGAAAAGATAGAGCTTGGCAAACCATCGTTTGTGCTGGGAAAGAATCCGGAAAAGTCAGATTATGCGGTAGCAGACAATACGAATATCAGCAGGGTGCATGCAGTGATAACCATGCGAAACGGACGTTATTATGTAATGGACCAAAATTCTACCAATGGCACATTTATCAATGGAAGGATAATAAAGGCGGGGCAGGAAACAGAGATATTACCGGGAGACTGTCTGATGTTAGCTAATGAGGAATTTATATTTAATGAATAGCTTTAAATATAAAAGGTGAGGAGAATAATACTATTATGGAACTAAAAGAATTAAGTCGCAGAATATCAAGGTACCGGGCAAATGTAGAAAATCTGCAGCTTGAGAAAAACAGGCTGCTTAATGAAATAGATGCTTTGGATCAGGAAGCATTGAAAATAAAGGAATATAAATGGCAGGCGCAAAACCGGTTTAAATGCAGAGTTGATAATATAGCCGGCATGGACAGATATAGCAGTCGTAATATAACAAATCTGAAGGGCAGACTTGAGAGTATTAATTCATTAAACGACGGAAAATCGTATGTAGCCAATGCGATGAATGCTATAGATTCAATGCTGAGAGATGTAGAGAATGCAATCAGGAGCAGAAATGACAGGATATATGAAATAAATCAGCAGCTGTGTACATATGAGGACAATATAGAGCAGCTGAGAATAAAAAAAAGAAGAATGGAGAGTAAGTAATGGGACAGTACAATTTAATGTTTGAGCAGGAGGAATTTACAGAACTTGTGCGTTTATACTCAGAACTTGCAAAGATTGCAGATAGACAGATGAACGAATATCAGATGATACTTGATATTATAAACACAAATGCGGTTATAAGCGGTGAATTGCACGATAAGCTGGAAGTGTACGAGGATGCTGTTCATACATATCAGAGTATACTGGGAGAATCCTTCAGGGAAATGTCAAAAAAACTTAATGAATTTGTGAGAGATGTAGATGAGGCAGATGGAGATATATATGGTATAGGAACATATGAAGCGTATTAGAAGGAGGGGTGACGCATAATGAAATTTAAGGATTTTACGCAGGAAGCATACGATGACATACAAAGCTATATGGGAGGAGAAGAACAGTGGGAGGAAATAAACAAAACCTACGGTGTAGTGGAAACAAAAGGTATATTTCAATATGATTATGAATCACAGCTAAGAAACGCGGCAACAGAATATCAGAGACAAAATGAAGAGGCAAGCAATAGTGTAAGAAGGATGTTTGATAATGTAAATGGAGTGGATGATCTATATGCAGCCAGGTTTCGGGACGAATATATGGACTTGGAAAGATTCAGCACTGCAATTAAAGAACTGGCAGCTCTTATTAATGTAAGATCCGTTGAGAATATATATACGATGGATTGCCAGACATTGAAAACAAAAGCTGGTAATATACAGGCAAAAGTGGACTCGAAGATAACAGAGTATTATAAAGAGCGATTCTATTCAGTGGATTCTAATGGAAAGACAGTTATGAACTGGGACGAAATAAACTATGAGATGCGGAAGGAATTTGTACCAGATGCAGAGCTGCAGGCACTTGTATCAGTATTTCCAAAGCTGTCCACAGATGATGAGGAAGAAACCATAGCAAATATAGAGAACATGCTGCGCGCAGGTTATGGAAACGCCAAGGATGATGAGTGGATAGATAATGCAGATCTGGAAGACCCTAAGTATTACAGTGTGAGTGTCACGAATACATTTAAGAGGGCGGTGGATATATATAAGACAAGTATGGATATAATTGACTATTACAGCGAAAAATGTGCATACAGAAACGACGAGATTAGTGATGAAGCGCTTGAAGAGATGAAAGAGCAGTACAGAGTGTCATCCCTGTTTAAAGCAATGGTTGATAGCTACCCGACAATAGGAGTTGCATATAATGGAAAAAACGATGGATTTACAATACATTCCGATAAAGAGAAAAATGTGACCGTATCCGTATGCCTGAAAGAGCTGCCGTTTGATGTAAGCATATGCAATATTACAGACAGCAATGACAGGGAGATATTGGACAAATATTATAACGTCAAGGTAACAAATGGAACTATTAATGAAAAAGTAGGAAAAGAAAATGAGAAGGTCAATCAGATAGATGCGTATGGAATGGTAGATAATCAGATTGTAAGCCATGTACTTCCACACGGCATGATTGAGAATACAAAGCAGAATCTTGAAAATCAAAAGGAAGAGGAAAAGACTGAATGCAGAGTATTTTTTGATGTAACAAGTAATACTTTAAAAGGTAAGATTATTGATGAAGCTATAGGCCTTTCAGCGGTAATAATAAATGAAACCGTAGGAGATAAGATTAACAAGGCTAACGCAGCAATAAATTATTTGAATGACTTAAATGCAGCATATGATGAAAATAATGAAAATGTACAAAATAATGCAGAAATTGATGAAGCAAAAGACAGACTGACAGAAACAGACTTTACATGTCAGGACATGATAGAAGATGCCAATTATTTCGGCATGGATATGGAGATAACCAGGGTAGGTGACACCTATATCTGTGATAATATCACGATGGATGTGGAGAAAGTGACGAAGATGGTGGATGCATATAATGCACAGGCAGAGCCGAAACAGCAGGTAAGTATTGATGACTTGGAGGACTATGCCAGGGGAGCAGGTGATAAAAATCAGAGAGAGGATGACGAAGACTATAAGGCTTTGTGCAACAGAGTGTCAAACTATATTGATTACGTTATAGAAAATTGAGATAACAATAAATAGGCATGAATGCAACGCATACAGAAAGGAAAATTTATTATGAAGAAAGCAATATCAGTTCTTATGATAGCAGCATGTATGTTATGTATGGTGACAGCATGTGAAAAAAAGGATAAGAAGGAAAATGACACATCAGCAGCTCAGGCAACAGAAACAGATTGCACGGCAGCAGAGCGTGTGACCACAGAGCCGGAAGGTGAAATCACGATATCAGAGATGATAGATCAGAGGATTAAAGAGGAAGGGAAGATAATGATATATAGGATGCATTTTGGTCCGTCAAAGACTCCTTTGGAAATAACAGAGGATTTAAACGTAAATATTATATCGTATGATGGGAAAGAACTTATCGATTATGGAAATAGCTCTAATCGCAGAGGGGAGACCAGACTTGGTGACATAATACATAATAAAGTGGATTATTCAACATATAATATAGGCGCATATGGTGGAAACTGGAAGCGACATCGTTATGTGTCTGGTGGAGACGAAAAGTATGTGGAAGAAGAAGGCTATGTACAGCGCGAAATCACTACAGATGATTCGGGAAATAATACCCAGATGGAGACACTGTATTCGTATTCAAAGGGAACTCTTTATACAAGAGAGGAGGGAAGTGAGGTATGGAATCAGACAGAGAAAGAGGACAGTCTAGATATAGTATCATTTGGAACATTTGAGAGGATAAAGCTGGATGGAAAAACATACATGACATTCTGCGTAAGAGATAATCTGAATCTGATAAAGTATTATATAATTCCGGACAATAAATTCACAGAGAACAAGACAGTTGTATATGACACTCCGGGAACAGAGAAAACCACAGTCAATACAGTGGATTACCTCAAAGAATACCAGGCGGTTCCCCAAGAGGAACTGGAGCAGATGATAGTTTTCCCAGGCAGTAAAAAAGCGGAAAGCTCACAGGCTGCAGATTAAATACGGTATGATTGCTTATGCAGTTATATATAAAAATTATTTTAAGGAGGACATGAAAATGGCATCAGGACAGATCAGAATGACACCTGACACAATGAGAGAAAGGGCAGGAGAGTACAGGACAGAAGCAGATAATGTACAGAGCGTAATCGACAAGATGGACAGATTACTTGAAACCCTGCTCACAGAGTGGGAGGGCTCAGCATCAGAGGCATATGCCAACAAGTTTGCAGAGCTCAGACCTTCATTTGTAAAAGGAAAAGAGCTGATCGATGATATCGCAATGGCACTTGACAAGACTGCAGAGGCAGTAGAGTCAACCGATACACAGATAGCAAATCAGTTCAGCATGTAAAATTCATTCAATGCCGGATTCCACACCACAGGCTGTGGTGTGGAATTGTATTGTATTTGTATTGTGGTCATATTGTATTTATATTGTGGCTTTATTTCAAGAGCAGCAGAGCTGCTTTTAAAATAAGACCATAATTTTATACATTAACAGGAGGACAGAAAAGTCATGATAAAAAGCGGAGACAGTAAAGAAATAAGACTTAAGGAATTTAGCTATGCGCTGGAGAGAATGGAGAGTTTAAAATCAGGAAATGAGCTGACTAATAAGATAGTTGAAATACAGGGAACCCAGATACACAGCAAAGGAGACAGCGTGCCGGAAATAGAGAGCATAAATACTTTTCTGACAACGATTTCATTTGCCGTGGAGGATTTATTTAATAATACATATGAGGTATTGAATAATTCGCTAGAGCAGTATATAGCCTCTGATGAAGCGATTGGAAAATTATGGGAACAAATACAGAACGATAATGACGAAAAGGACAGTTCGGACCCATTCAAGGATGTAGTTATTAATTTTCAGTCAGGACATGATTATAGATTAAATGAGATATTAGGTGACGTTAAATTGAAAAAATAATCCGGAGAAATTACATCATGATGAGATTGTTTAGGGCTTTGTGTAACAGAGTAAAGGAATATATGAAGTACATTTTGGAAAATTGAGATAACAATAAATAGGCATGAATGCAACGCATACAGAAAGGAAAATTTATTATGAAGAAAGCAATATCAGTTCTTATGATAGCAGCATGTATGTTATGTATGGTGACAGCATGTGAAAAAAAGGATAAGAAGGAAAATGACACATCAGCAGCTCAGGCAACAGAAACAGATTGCACGGCAGCAGAGCGTGTGACCACAGAGCCGGAAGGTGAAATCACGATATCAGAGATGATAGATCAGAGGATTAAAGAGGAAGGAAAGATAACTTTATATAGGATGTGTATTGCCGAATCAAATACACCTGTAGAAATAACAGAGGATTTAAAAGTTAAGATTATCTCATATGATGGAGATAAACTAACAGGCTATAAGAATCCTGATGATTTCCTTATGGAGACCAGACTTGGTGACATAATACATAATAAAGTGGACTATTCAACATATAATATAGGCACATATGGTGGGAACTGGAAGCGACATCGTTATGTGTCTGGTGGAGACGAAAAGTATGTGGAAGAAGAAGGCTATGTACAGCGCGAAATCACTACAGATGATTCGGGAAATAATACCCAGATGGAGACACTGTATTCGTATTCAAAGGGAACTCTTTATACAAGAGAGGAGGGAAGTGAGGTATGGAATCAGACAGAGAAAGAGGACAGTCTAGATATAGTATCATTTGGAACATTTGAGAGGATAAAGCTGGATGGAAAAACATACATGACATTCTGCGTAAGAGATAATCTGAATCTGATAAAGTATTATATAATTCCGGACAATAAATTCACAGAGAACAAGACAGTTGTATATGACACTCCGGGAACAGAGAAAACCACAGTCAATACAGTGGATTACCTCAAAGAATACCAGGCGGTTCCCCAAGAGGAACTGGAGCAGATGATAGTTTTCCCAGGCAGTAAAAAAGCGGAAAGCTCACAGGCTGCAGATTAAACACGGTATGATTGCATATGCCAACAAGTTTGCAGAGCTCAGACCTTCATTTGTAAAAGGAAAAGAGCTGATCGATGATATCGCAATGGCACTTTCACGACGGATGTGGAGAAAGTGACGAAGATGGTGGATGCATATAATGCACAGGCAGAGCCGAAACAGCAGGTAAGTATTGATGACTTGGAGGACTATGCCAGGGGAGCAGGTGATAAAAATCAGAGAGAGGATGACGAAGACTATAAGGCTTTGTGCAACAGAGTGTCAAACTATATTGATTACGTTATAGAAAATTGAGATAACAATAAATAGGCATGAATGCAACGCATACAGAAAGGAAAATTTATTATGAAGAAAGCAATATCAGTTCTTATGATAGCAGCATGTATGTTATGTATGGTGACAGCATGTGAAAAAAAGGATAAGAAGGAAAATGACACATCAGCAGCTCAGGCAACAGAAACAGATTGCACGGCAGCAGAGCGTGTGACCACAGAGCCGGAAGGTGAAATCACGATATCAGAGATGATAGATCAGAGGATTAAAGAGGAAGGAAAGATAACTTTATATAGGATGTGTATTGCCGAATCAAATACACCTGTAGAAATAACAGAGGATTTAAAAGTTAAGATTATCTCATATGATGGAGATAAACTAACAGGCTATAAGAATCCTGATGATTTCCTTATGGAGACCAGACTTGGTGACATAATACATAATAAAGTGGATTATTCAACATATGATATAGGCGTATATGGTGGAAGTTGGAAGTGGCATGATACCAAGTATGGATATGAAAAGTATACAGCTGAGGAAAGGTATGTACAGCGCGAAATCACTACAGATGATTCGGGCGATAATACCCAGATGGAGACACTGTATATGTATTCAAAGGGAACTCTTTATACAAGAGAGGAGGAAAGTGAGGTATGGAATCAGACAGAGAAAGAGGACAGTCTAGATATAGTATCATTTGGAACATTTGAGAGGATAAAGCTGGATGGAAAAACATACATGACATTCTGCGTAAGAGATAATCTGAATCTGATAAAGTATTATATAATTCCGGACAATAAATTCACAGAGAACAAGACAGTTGTATATGACACTCCGGGAACAGAGGGAACCACAGTCAATACAGTGGATTACCTCAAAAAATACCAGGCGGTTCCCAAAGAGGAACTGGAGCAGATGATAGTTTTCCCGGGCAGCAAAAAAGCGGAAAGCTCACAGGCTGCAGATTAAATACGGTATGATTGCATATGCCAACAAGTTTGCAGAGCTCAGACCTTTATTTGTAAAAGTTTATCAGAACAAGAGGAGAAGCAATATGGCAAGTCTGTTAGAACGATTAAAATATATAATAGAAGATATTTTTGGAAAGAAAACCTATGCAGAATCTCAGAGAGATAAATATAAAAAAGTAGTAAGGAATTTGGAAAAAGAGTTAAAGAAAACAGACAATTTAAGTGATGTTATGGATCAATTGGCAACAGATTTCAATACAATGGAGATGAATCCGGATTCTGCTCAGGGAAAACTCAGCGACACTTTTGTAACAAAGGAAAGTGAAAATCGCGAGGCAGTAGAAAAACTGGGGGCTGATTTTAAAGAAATAATTGCAGAGGTAAAATCAAAATTGGAATTTGCAAGAGATGAATATAATTACTGGTGTGACGAAGCAAAACGTGAAGATGATGAAATGAAGATATATCAGCAGCAATATTATGAAGAGGAAGAGAGATTAAGAAGAGAAGCTGCGGAGGAAGAGGCAAGGCGAAAAAGAGAAGCGTCATAGGTTGATTAGTTAGTTATGGGAAAGGAGAATGTATGCAGGATTTTAAAATGTCAGGAAGCAATATGAATGAACTGCTGACTAACATGAAAGCAATAAAGGAAAGAATAGATGATTCCTACGATGAATTGACCCTGCTTATGTCGCGTATTGAGAGTGATAAATTGTGGAAGGGGAAAGAAGAAACTACTTTTATGGCATATATGGGGCTGATGCAACAATATCATAAAAGTTTTTCAAAGGCTAACGGTGACAATCCGGTGCAGCAGGCAATCGATGCATTAAAATCTCATGGTGACAGAGTAGATGATTTTTATGATGAATTTCAGGAGTATAAGGATATGGAGGACATGTAATGAGATTTACGGAGCATGAAATGGTGTTTTTTAATAGTATTACAAAAGGAAATGATGTATTTGGAATTCCGTTAAAGTTCCGACCACAGAAAGGTCATGAAGAGGAAGTTAAAAAAACTATAAATGGACTGATAGAAAAGGGTGTGCTTGCATCTGAAACGGAATTGACGAAAATGGGATTTTTTCCGGCAAGAGCGTTGGAATGTTATAAAGAAAGTCGGAATCATGTTATTATAAATTTTATATCTAATTTTCGATTATCCGCATAAACACTATACTTTCAAGTATT
>ERZ1673752.116-NODE-116-length-146620-cov-51.356941_pt1 | contig 146620 bp, 163 predicted proteins | sample MGYA00580195_ERZ1673752 | MGnify/ENA primary metagenome ERZ1673752 (study PRJEB41218, sample SAMN15661744) | gut metagenome | host: Homo sapiens | place: Canada: London | collected 2015-08-20/2019-03-30 | study: EMG produced TPA metagenomics assembly of... | reverse complement strand
CAGGAGAATGTTATTTTAAAGCTGTTCCTACAGGAAGTGGTACAGATATAGATGTAGAAATATATTCTCCCCTAAACACTTTTGTAGAAATAAACCCTTCTTGTGGAGAAGTAAATAAATCAAAACGTTCTGTAATAAGGAAGTGGTATACTTTTTCAGATCTAATGCTAAAGTATGGAAAATTCCTAACTAAAGAACAGATAGATGATCTTAAAGATAATTGGGAAAAGCATTCTTATTCAAAAAATGCTGGTTTTTGGATTCAAAAATCTTATCCATATCCAACTGGTTATCCTTGTACTTATGGTGTTGATGCTGGAGATCAAGTTTATGGTTTTCCATTATTTGAAAACTCTATTTATAATACAAGATTTATACCTATATATGAGATTGAATGGATTGAACCTATAAAAAAAGAAGATGGTAATTATAGACTTGAACGTTATTCAGAAGTAAAGATTGGAGAAGAAATTTATATATTAAATAATGATCCAGATGAAGATGTTCTTAGAACTATAAGTGATCCAGATAATGCTTCTATTAGTTTAAATGGATTATTTTATATAAATAAATCTAATAAGCCTTATTCTTTAGTATTAGCTTGTAGTGCTTTACAGGATAAATATAATCTTTTGTGGTTTTATAGAGACACCGTAATTGCTAATAGTGGAACTACTGGTGAAAGAATTGATGTAAGTAAATTACCTAAATTCCTGGGAGAATCTTTAACTGAAAGATTAGTTAAATGGAATGCCTATTATAAGGCTGGAGTATCTTTATTAGATTCATCACAGGAAGGAGATACCATAAATAATACTATTGTTGGAGAATATGACAATACATTAAGAGCCCAAGCAATTCAAGCAATAACATTAGCTATGCAAAGTGTTGAAGACACTTGTTCATCTATTACTGGTGTATTTAGAGAAAGATTAAATGGTATTCAACAATATGATGCTGTTAGAAACGTACAAGTTGGAGCTAGGAATTCTTTTATAGTTACTAAGCAATACTTCCATCAAATGGATTTAGTGTCTAGAAACATGCTTTCAGATTGTCTTAATTTAGCCAAATCAGTATTTAAGAAAGGTCTTAAAGGTGTATTAGTTTTAGGTGATGAAAGGCAGAAAATATTTACTGCTTATCCAAAATATTTTAGAAATTCAGATTATGATATTCATATATTAAGTGCTAGTGAAGCTTCTATTGAACTTGAACAAGTTCAAGCTATGGCAACTGAATTTATAAAATCTGGACAAGTATCTCCAGATATTTTAGTTGATACAATTAACACAAAATCTGTTACTGAATATAAGGATAAATTAAAGAAAGCTTTAAATTCACAAGGTAAAATACAAGAGCAATTTCAACAACTTCAGCAAAAACTTGAACAAGCTCAACAGCAAATTCAAGAATATGAGAAACAATTAAAACAAGCTGGAGAACAACTTAAAAAATATGATGACTTTGATAATAAGATTAAAGAAGAAGAGCTAAAACTCAAACGTGAAATTGATTGGTATAATGCTAAAACTCAAAGATCTTATTATGAAGCTAAAGCAAAAGCAGAAGAAAAGAAAATAGATATTGAACTTGGACAATTATATGACGGAAATCCATATAATGACCAAATAAAACTTACTTAATATGGATTTATATTTTAATATAGAAAGCAATTGTGATTGTAAGATAACAGTAAAAAATCTTACACCAATAAATAATTACCTGCAATCAAAAGACCCTTTTAGTTCTACTAAACTAAGGTTTAATGAATCCAAATGCGTTGTAAGATTAAGACAAATTCCATATGAAAAGGATAAATATCCTGTTATGCGTTCTAAAATAATGGATGTAAGAGAAGTTGATTTTACAGATTTACCTGATGGTTGGTATAAACTTGAAGCTATTATATTACCAACTAAGAAGTATCTGGATAAAATGCCTTCATCTTGGAATACAAACTATTACTATGTAGAAGATAACGATATTTATTTATATGATACAGATTCTAAAAAAGGAACTAAAGTAGATAATATTGATAATATGTTTACTTACTTAGAAAATAATCCTTTAGAAGACTTTGAAAAGCTTTATTTTGCTTTTGGGTTTATTACGGATTATTTTTCTTTATGCCATTTAAATAAATGCTATATAAGTAAGATAAATGATGTTTTAGAATCTCTTTGTGGTAATATCTGCTTAAAACCAAAAGCAAGTAATGATGACTTAGTTTATCTTAGAGATTTACTTATGGCAACTTTAGATATTATTACTTATTTAGTTCAATGTGGTAGATTCGAAGAAGCAAATAGAATTTTAAACCAAATCTTTAAATGTAATGGACTTTGTAACAACAAACCAAACGGAATGTCTAAGAAAGGCGGATGTGGATGCCGACCTAATTGAAGCAGCTATAAAAGAATATAAAAGAATACTTTGTCAATTACTTAAAGGACTACAACCAGATTTATCTGACTTAAAAAATATGCTAATGCTTCTTAGAGAAAAAGAACATATTGATAAGTATAGACAATGGGCAGAACACTATATAACTAAATACTAATATTTTTTGGTTTATGTTATATATTAAGATAACTTTGAGAAGTAAAAGATTTTTAGTATAAGAAAAAATTTAAATTTAAGTAAAAATAAATTATAATATGCCTAACCCAATTATAATTCCTTGTGGAAAAAATAATCCAATAACAGGAAGTCCTATGAGTGGTAATGCACTTATAAAGGAAAATTATCTTGGTGAATTTGAAACAGAGGAAGATAGAGCTAAAGCTAGAATTAATTTAGGGGTTAAAAGCGAAGAAGAAATAGACCAAAAATTTACAGAATTAAATGAACTTACTTCTCAATTAACCGAAAAATTAGTAAAGCATTTGCTGGATTTAAATGATCCGCATAAGACTTTAAAAAAGCTTCAGGAAGAACTTGATGATTATGTCAAGAAGGATGGCTCTACCCCATTTACTAAACCACAGATAGGCGTTACTCCATTAACAGAATCTCACTTAACAACTAAAAGTTATGTTGATAAAGCTATTAAAGAATATTTTGTAGACAACAATATAAAGGCAGATAATGAATTATTTGAAAAGGTAAAGAAATATCTGTCTAAATATGCTTTAATAGAAAATACCTATAGAAAAGATCAGGTTTATTGTAAGCAAGAAATTGCTAAAGCCTTTGATGAGGTTATTCTTAAAAATGGTTCTGTTCCATTTAATAATCCTGTATCTGGTAGAGATCCTATTTCTGATTCTCATTTAACAACAAAGCGATATGTAGATAAATCTATTGAAAAACATCTTTTAGCTGAAGATCCACATGGTGTTAAAATGTGGATGCTTGATGTTCTTAAAGGTTATGCCTCTAAAGCAGATATGGCTAAGGTTAATGAACAAGATGTTAGAAGATATGCTGAAGAAAGAGTTAGAGAACTTTTAAATGACTTAGCTGATTCTACAAATCCTTTAAGACTTGCTGAAAGATTAAAGGAATGGGGATATGTTAAAAATGATGGCACTACTCCTTTCATATCACCGCAGCCTGGTATACCTGCTGTACAACCAAATGAACTTGTTACATTAGAACAAGTAAAAGAAATCATCACTAATATTACTTCTAAAATTGAGGAACAATTTAAGAATCAGGATGAACTTAATCATTGGTATACAGAAGGTCCTGTAGAAACTACAGTAGGTTTTGTTGAAGATAACACAAATCTTCCTGATGCTTTAACATTACAGCAAATAATGGATTTAATTTTCTATGGAAAGGGAATAACAATAAATGTTCCTAAGTGGGCAGAACCTGGATCTATTGTAAAGGTTTGTCTTAAAATGAGTGGTTCTCCTAAGAGAATAGCAAAAGTAACTTTAAAACAAGATGGTAAAGTTATTTGGGTTGGTACTGGAGATGATTTTGATAATCCAGATAAAGAAGTATGTATAGATAGTGAGAAACTTACTAATGACCCAACTATTTGGACTGTTGATATTGAGTATCTTAAAGGAAGTGCTTCTTTACAGGAAAAGACCCACTTAATTGGTGGTGCTTTTTATGGTATTCTGGATGTATTTAATCATGCTAGTACTTTACAGTATTCTGATTATATGAAACTTGCTTTAGAAGATCCAGTAAACATAAAGAAAGTTGTAGATGGTGATTTCAAAAATGTAACAGTAGAATTTAATTTCGAAGCTTATAAAAAGCCAAAACAAATTTTCTGTGCTGTTCCAATGAAATATCCTGACTTAAAGAAAATAGTGACTAAAGCACAATCATTTAATGTAAATGATGAAGGTTGGAATATTGTTACGGCAATTCCTTTAGATATAAACGGTGTATCTACAATGTATAAGGTATATGTTTATAAGGAACCAATTGTAGCATTAACTAACGAAGAAGTAACATTTGTATTTTAATTATGGCAAATAAATATAGCGAATTAATAGGTAGTTTTATACGTAGAGGTACTTTCCCATTAGAAGCTGATTACATCTTCGATAGTTATGAAGCATTATGTAAGTTCTATGAGGAGCCTGAGAACTATGCTATTTTACATAAGGGATTATTAAAAATAGTATCTACAGATACAGAGCAATCTTTATATTGGTGTGTTCCAGAAAATGGTAAGCTTGTTTTTAAGGAGCTTATAAAAGCTAAAGATATTGAAGAACTTAAAGATAAAGTTAAAGATCTTTATGAAAAGCTTGAACAGGAAATAAAAGATCGTAAGGAAGCTGATGCCAAGGAAGAAAAGGAACGTAAAGATGCTGATGAAGCTATTTGGGGAACTAAGAATCCTGAAGAGCTTGATAAGGATTACAACAGTATAAAAGATTTAATTGATAAGTTAAAGGAACTTGAAACAAAGGTTGGTGACTTTATAAAAGATTTTGAAATCTGGAAGAAAGTTATTAATTCTATAGTAGGTACTGAAGATTTAAAGAATACAGAACTTCTTGATTATCTTTCTAAAGAACTTACATGGAACAGCTTAACTATTATAAATGATTTCTTAACATACTTCTGGGATGAAGATCCTGATAAGGATTATAAAAATGTTAAGAATTGGTCTCATTTAGATAAACTATTTGAAGGTTTAGATACTTCTAAATCTATAGCAACACATTTATATGAGCTATGGGTTAAAATAATGGGTGATGCAAACCCAGATAAGAAGTATGATACTTTAATGAAAATTAAAACTCATTTAGAGGATGCTAATAAGAAAATTAAGCAAAATCTTGATGAGCTAAATGCCATTGAAACAGCTGTTGGTTTACATGCTACTGGTGAGTATAAAAGTGATCCTTCAACTAAATATGTAAAAGATGCTACATCTGTAATGGATGCTTTAGCTATTTTAGATAGACTTATAGATGAAGCTATAAAGCATCAAAATATTCAAGTTGAAGATACTCCTTCTTTAGATTTAACTATTCATCATTTAAATGATAAGAATGTATTAAAAGGCGATGTAAAGATTTCTTCAGAAGATAATAATATTCTATTAATTAAAAACGATGGAATATGGTCTTCAGTTGGATTAACATATGATAAGGGACAAGTAAGTCTTTTAGTTAATGGAGAAGTTAGAGATACTTTTAATATAGGCTTAACTAATATAGTTAAATCTGCTAAGTATAATCCAGATACCGAAAGTATAGAGATTATATTTAAGACAACTGATGATGATCAAAACATAATTATTCCTGTTGGTTCTCTTATTACTGAGTGGGAAACAGATAATTCTAATGGTAATGATGTTGTTGTACTTACTAAAACACGTGTAGAAGGACAAGGTGCAGATAAGCTTTCTGCTGATGTTAGAATTTATGAAAATGATTTTAACATCTTAGTTCGTAAAGAACGTGCTTTATATGTAGATGGTAGAACAACTAATTTACATCATGGTGATGTTTTAGTAAGTGAGATACTTGATGATCTTATTAAGAATAAGGAAATTCATGCTAAGGACATTCAGGATCTTAAACTGAAAGTTGAAGATCATGAAAAAAGGATAACTACCAATACTGAAAATATTTCAGAATTAACTAAAACTGTTGAAGAATTTAAGTCCATAACTAATTCTGAAATACAGGAATTAAAAAATAAAGATAATCTTCAAGATAAGGAAATCTCTTTTATTAAAGACCAGGTTAATAAAAACTATACTGCAATAACAGATAATACAAAAGAGATTACTAAGCTTCAGCAAGAGGATATAAAAATTAACAATAGAATAGATATTCTTACTAATAAAGTTGATTCTAATAAAGAAGCAACTGATAAGAAAATTGAAGATATTGAAAAGAATCTTGAAGATACCAAAAAGGAACTTTCTGATAAAATAGATAAGGAGATTCAGGATAGAGAAAAGGAAGCAGCTGATCTTAAAGATAGATTAGAAAAGCTGGAAAATTCTGAATTAGATTATGTAACATATTCTGACATTATTAGTAATTTTACGTAATATGAAATTAGACGACAAAATAATTAAGCAAATAGATTTATGTTATTCTAAAATTCTAACCTTAAACGTAGAATTAACAAATAGTATTTCTGCAACTAAAATATCCAAGGATTTACTTACAGATATACACGAAAAATGTCTTGAATTACATAAGTCTTATAAAGCATACGAAATAGATAAAGAAATATCTGATAGTGAGTTATTGGAATTAACCAATAAGGCTACAGTGATTTATGATTCTTTATTAAAATTAGAACAAGCAATTCGTAATGAGCTAATAAATAACCAAGACTTATCTTTAGCTGTAAAAACCAATTTAACTAATTCTTATTTAGCTTATTCTAGTGAAGTAAGGGATTATCTTAGATTACTTGTAAATACTTCTAGAAAGATAGTTGATTTAGATGCTTTAATTTATTATGATACTGTACTTCAAAAAAGATGGGGTCATTTAGAAAATACCCTTAAATCAGAAGTAAAAAAACTTACAGATAAACTTAATCAAGAGAAACTTGAAAGAGAAAAGGCTGATAAAGAAACCAATACTAGAATTACACAGTTGGAAGAAGATCTTAAAATTACTGATTTAGGAGAATTTTAATCTGATATAAATATGGGTAACAAATTAGACAGAAAGCCAGGTGAATCTCAATTAGATTGGCTGTGGAGAAATTTTGGTCCTGAAGCTGTAACAAGCGATGCTGTATTAGAAATGTCTCCAGAATTAAGGGCACAATTAAATTCCTTAACTCAGCAAATACAAAAATCTTTAGATGATTTAACAATAGAGACAAATCCAGCTAATAAGTCAGAATGGCTTATTAAAGGGATTGCACAAAATGGTACTGAAATTCCAATTACATTCTTAAAAGCTAATCCTTTAATAAATGTTTCTTTAGAGAAAAATACTGATCCAAATGATTGTTGTAATAAAATAGGTGATTGGGTTATAGTTTTTACCTTATTAGATGGAACTAAGCACACTCTTAATGTTGAAAATCTCAACAACATTTATACTGGAGAGGAAAGTTGCACAGTAAATCTTATTGTAAAAAATAATAGGATTATTGCTGAAGTTAAAACAGATAATTCAGATACAATAGAGTTTAGTAAGTCTGATGCTGGTCTTAAAGCAGATGTAAGGATTAAAGATCAATCAAATAATATCTTTAAGTTAGTACAGACAGAAGATGGCTTAGATACTAAAGTAACTTTGAGTTCTGGAGAATCTTTTGATATAAGCAATATTTCTGAAGCAGAATACCTTATTCTTAGAGAAACACCTAAATATAAAGAGGGAACTGTTTATTTTATATATGATAAAGGATATATAGTAAAAAATAAGGTGCCTTATGGAAATATTTGGGAATTAGTAGAATCTTTAAATCACGTAGATTTAGGAAAATTTAATATATCATAATAAACATGAATCAACCAATAAAAACATTTCAGTTTAGACGTAATGATGTTCCATTTAATGATTTAAATCACCTCATTACAGAAGTATCTAAGCCAGAATTTTTTAATAAATTTACAGAACCTTTGTTAGATGGTGAAGCAATTCTTCTTAGATATAAAGATGGAGATTTAGTAAATACATTATTCTGTGAGGTATACGATAATAATGGAACTAAAGAACTTCATTTAGAAGTAACTAAGGAAGATATAGAAGCTTTATTGCCAAGTATTTCTGCTTTTGATAAATCTGTAGTTGTTTCTCCAGATGGTAAAGATTACACTATAAAAGTAAATCTTAATAAAAATGCTGGAATTGAATCTACAGAGAATGGTTTAGGAATTAAAATTGATCCAACAGATAGTTTAATTTCTGTTGGTGAGTCTGGTATTAAATCAAATCTTTCTTTTGAATATGATGCTACTACAGCAACAATAAAGGTATTAGGTAAAGAGAATACTGTTTTAACCACTATAGATTTACCTATAGAGCAAATTCTTAAATCTTCTGAATTACAGCAAGATAATCACCTTAAACTTGTATTTAATACTTCTAACGGAGATCAAGAAGTATTAGTAGACTTAACTAAGTTAGTTGATATTTATAAAGCAGGTTCTGGTATAGACCTTAAAGATGGTACTTTTTCTTTAAAGTTAAAGAAAGAAGATACTTCTGATTTAGTATCTGTAAAAGTAGATTCAGAAGGAAATCTTTATGTAGATAACACTAAGTTAAAAGAATTATCTAATAATCTTACAACAGATTATCTCACTAAAGAAGAGGCAAAGACTCTTTACCAACCTATTCATAATAACATAGATTTAGGAACATTTTCTATATCTTAACTATTTATAATATAATTTATGGCAAATAAAAAAATAGAACATATACAATTTAGACGTAATAAAACAGTATATCCAAATTTAAATGCCCTTATTAAGGCTATTAAGGAACCTAATTTTATAGCTAGCTTTAGTCCTGATATTAGAGATGGAGAAATAGTTCTTTTAAGATATACTGGTGAAGATAATCTGGTAAATACTCTTCTTGCAGAAGTATATGTAAAACCTTCTGGTGAAAAAGAATTACATATTGAATGCACTTCAGAAGATATTAAGGAAATAATCCTTAAACTTATAGAGGATAATAGTTCTAATGGAACTGGTATTGAATCTGATGGCACTACTTTAAAGATAAAGATTAGTTCTCAGGATAAAGTTCTGTCACTTAATAACGATGGATTATCTGCTAATGTATCTTTAAAGTATATTCCTACTGAAGCTAAAGTACAATTACTTGGTAAAAATAATACTGTAATTAGTGAAGTAGACTTTCCATTTGAATCAATGGTTAAAGCTTCTGAGCTTACTAAGGATAATAAACTTAAATTAACTTTTAATACAACTAAAGGAGATCAAGTTGTTGAAGTAAACCTTGCTAAACTAGTTGATATTTATACAGCTGGAGATTCAATTACTATTACTGGAAAGAAAGTAAGTGTTAAAGTTGATTCTACAGCTTCTAAGGGAGAACTTCCTATAGTAAACACAACTAATGGATTAAAGGTAGATGATACTAAATTCAAATCACTTACTGAAAGAGTGACTAAGGTAGAGAAAGGACAAATTGATCTTCCAGAAACAATTGACTTAGGATATTTCTAATATGATAAAAAGCATACAAATTAAGCGAAACACACATATCTATAATAGTCTTGATGAGTTGTATGCCACAATAAAAGATTCCTCATTTTTAAACACCACATTAGCTGGTGTTAAAGATGGGGAATTACTTTTATTTAGGTATAAAAATGCAGATGGAACTACTGGTTCTTTATTAGGTGAAATGTATATAGATTCATCTGGTAAGAAAAGTTTGCATATAGAAGTAACTCTGCAAGATTTAGAAAGATATATAGATAAAGTAATTAAGGAAAAGCTTGGAAAATGAATCTTTTAGTTGATAGACGTTATAAAAAAGATACTTATACAATAGGTAAACTTTATATAAACGGACAATATTTTTGTGATACTTTAGAAGATACTGTTAGAGATCTTCATGGCACAAATGGAAGAGCAAAAATTCATGGTGAAACAGCAATTCCAGAAGGCACATATGAAGTTACTTTAAATATTGTTTCGCCTAAATTCAGTAAATATCCTTTCTATCAAAAGGTTTGTAATGGTAGAGTACCTAGACTTTTAAATGTACCTTATTTTGAAGGAATATTACTCCATGTAGCAGATGGTCCTAAAGGAGCTAAATTAGTTCAAGGTTGTATAGGTGTTGGTAAAAATAAAATTAAAGGTGGTTTATTAGAAGGAAGAGATACTTTTATAAAGCTTTATTCTATATTGAAATCTTCTAAAGATAAAATTTATATAACTATTAAATAATTTATAAAATGTATCTTGTAAATTTAAAAAATAAGAAAGTTGGCAAATCTCTTGAAGATGAAGCTTGGGGAATTATTATTAAAAGTGATAGCGAAGATTGGGAATTAATTGGTAATAGACAATTATATGCTGATTTTAAATCTGGTAAAAATACTGGACACCCAATTGGTAGATATTGGGTTCAAGATGATGGAACAGCAAGAAAATGTGACCCAAAAGATTCTTCTAAGTTCTTAGATGGTAGTACAGTACCTTTAGATAAAGGTCAGTTTATGGTATATTTACCAAGATTATATTATCTTGTAAAAGAAGATAAAGAAAATAATCGTAGGTATCTTTGGATGTCAGATCATGATATAGGCGGCCATTATTTAGAATCAAGTATGATAGGTGCTTTTTTAAGTACTAATTATAATGGTAAAGCTTATTCAAGACCTTCTGATAATATTGGTAATGATTGGTCAATAACAACTGGGTTTGAAAGAAATCAAGCTGTTGGTAAAAATTTTACTAATATGGATTATGATCAATGGAGATATTTAATTATGCTTCATTTATCAGAATTTGGATCAATTGATATTCAAAATACTATTGGTATTGGTTGTGACTGGACTATAGATAATGTTGGAAACACATTAAATTTTGGGGATAGTATTGGATATTATAACAAAAAATCTTCTAGTATAGAAACATCAAAGAATGTTATTGGAAAGCAAAACTTTTTTGGAATTGAGGGAATTCTTCATAAGCATATATATTGTGGTGGACTGTTAAATAATGAAGATGGTATATATGTATATAAGGATCCAAATAATTTATATAAAACAAAAGAAGAAATATTTAAATTAGGCGAAAGGAATTATAGAGTAATTCCAAATACTTATAAACAAAAAAACACTTATATTGTAGATATAATTGGAGAAGATTACTTTGATATTTTTATGTCAAAATCTTCTAAAAATAACCAAAAAATTTGGGGAAGTGATGAGCAGAAAACTTTGTTCTCTAAGTATAATGATGATACTTCCTTCACATTGTTTGGACATGGTGACCTGATTTTTTATGGTTTAGCTTATGCTGATGGAAGTAATGCTTTTATAGCTTATGCTAATGGAAGTACTGCTTGTAGGAATGGTTACTTTGGTCCAATAAAATTCATTTAAATTACTATATAATATGGATTCACTTCAAATAAAAAGATCAGAACAAATATTTGAATCTTATAAAGATTTACAAGATTTCCTAAAAGATCAATCTAAAGTGGTTGATACTTTAAATTTTAAAGACGGTGAACTGATTATTTTTAGGTATAAATCTGTTGATGATGTTAAATCAATTTTAGGTAAATGTATTGTTTCTGATACCAATAAATTAATTTCTTTAGAAATACCTTACGAAACAATTTATTCTATAGAGAATGAATTAGAAAGTCTTAAAAATAAGAAGACAATTCACATAGAGAAATATTTAAGGGGTTTTGATGTTATGACAAACAGACCCTTTGAATTTAGCTCTAGTGATATTAGAAACTATTTCTTTGAAGGGCAAATGAGAATGGTGAATGAAAAAGAACAATTAACAGGTGTTCCTACAATTTGTAGATTATACACTGCAAATAATTATTCTTTTCATTTTAATGTGTCTGGTTTTGATGCTATGGTTGGTAAGAAAGTTTTAATCTTTACTCCATTTGTAGAATTAGATAATAAAATATTACAAAATGAAGATATTACAAAGAACTTTCCAACAAATTCTGAAGAAAATTATACCTTAACTACTAAAAACGGAGAGTTTAAATTTAAAAAGCTTACTTCTACAGATATAACTAGAGTATATTTAAAACCATTTAGAGGTAGTAATATTGAAGGAAAAGTGTATAATACAGAATCAGGTGTATATAATGGTTTTGTCTTTGAAATACCAGCTTCTCTTAGATATTCTAATATGTCAGTTGTGTTTGAGTTTTCAGATGAATTTTTAGAAAAGTATTCGATAAATGGTAATGTTAGATTAATTCTATCCAGATTTTTTATATGTAATTGTTGGGATAGTTCTTTTATAATGAATTATGAATCAGATTTAGACTATCCAGATAGAGGATATGCCTTTAATAGGTATTACTTATATACACATGTCTATTCTGATGGTACTCATGAGGATATTACTTATCCTTATGATACAAGTAAAATAGAGAAACTTGTAAATGAGTAATAAATGTGAATTAGGAGAATCTTATAAAGATACAGTATTTCTTGGAACTGGTAAGTTCTATTTAAGAGTTGGTCAATCTTCTTATAAAGAATTACATTTTAGTTCTGATGATATTCAGATAATTAAGAAAGTTAATTCTATAGATGAAGCTTCTGGTACAGGAATATTTTATGATACTTCTACACAAGATATTGTTTTTGTTATAGACGATGTTCCAATAGTGCAAAATAATCTTAAAGCTTCTAAACAAGAACTTACTGAAGAACAGCAAAAACAAATTTTAGAAAATTTAGGGTTAATTGGTAAAGAGGATAAAAAAGATATTCCTTATATTTATTATAATTCAGAAAAAGATGAGTATATCTTTAAATCTAAAGATAAAAACTTAACTTTGTTTGAACTTATTCAAAAAGCCTTTACTAGTTCTACTGATACTGGTTCTGAAGGCAGTTCTGGTGAAGCCGCTATAAATGATGCTATTAAGGATAAAGTATTAAAAATTATTAATAGTGAAAATATAGATTTTACAAAAGCAGAATATTCGGTATCTATCAATAAAAACAAACTCTTTAAGCTAAATAATGATTCTGTAACTTTTAATGTAGATAAACTACTATTAAAAGCTGATGAAAAGAAATTTCATTTAACAAGTAATGAATTATTAATAGATACTATTATTACTAATAATATTATTACTTCAGAAGCTCCTGCTGTAACATCCTCTGATATTATATTAGCAATACAAAATGCTAAAGAAATATCTGATATAACATCTTTGTTAGAAGAATTAAACTCAATATCAATACAAGAAGGTGATTGGTTAATTTCCTTAAATCTTAGTAATGGAATAGTAAATGGTTATCCTAAATCTATTATAGATAGTAAGGGAAATAAGGTTAATGTAATGTCTTTTTATCAATCTGATAATAATAAATTTGATAAAATTATTGCAGAAAATGGAGAAGATATTAATAAATTAAGAACTTCTTTAATAAACCATTTTAATAGTATTAAATGTGTATATTTAAGAGATGAAAGAGGTAATCAAGGTAATTTTAATTTTTACCAAATACCTTCTAAAGATGATAAATGGGCTTTTGGAGGAACAACTAATTTAGTAAATAATGTTTCTAATACATCTATTAGTAAAGGTCAAGTAATTGAATTTACAGATCATTTAAATAATGTGATAATGTTTACAGATTATTTTAAATGTGTTTCTGCTGATAATTCAATTATTGGTGTCAATGGAAATTTTGGTACTTTATCTAAAGTAATATTACTTGGAAATAGTAGTACTCTTACAGGTAATCTTTCAAACATTTGTATATGTAGTGATATAATAGAAGAGAAAGATCTAAACACTGTTAATGACATTAAACCAGAGATATTAAATTTCTTAAAACAAATAAACGATCCAGATGTATTAAAAACACTTTCAGAAATGGATTCTGCTACTATTCAATCTTTAGTTAAAGTAGCACTTAAAAAATTAATTGAATTAAATAAAACAACTCCTTAATAAATAAAAATTATGTCACAAGCAAGAAGTTTTACAATCGAGTTAACACAAGTAGGTACAGGCAAAAAGGCAACTGTAAAGGTAAATCAAGCTGGATTTACACCTCAATATACTTTCTTATTTGCAGATACTTCTGATAATAAACCCTTAATATTAAACAATACTTATGATTATGCTGGTAATTATACTATAAATATAATAAGTAAAAAGTCAACACTGAATGCAAGCACTCCATTTATTCCTCTTGAATTTGAAGTAGACGCTCTTAATAATAACAATACAGTAAGAAATGTAAGTGTAACTCCAGAAAAAATATCTTTTGCAATAAACAAAAATAGCACTTATTCAGAACGTTCTGAAACGCTTACATTAACACAAGTAGAATCAAATAAGACACTTACAATAGTGATCAAACAAGAAGCTAAGGCTGATGATGGTGTCTTTAAGGCAGATCCTATTGCACTCTCTTTTGGAGCAGCTTCAGACACCAAGACTTCTAAGATTACTTCTACTTCTAAGGGACAGACAGTTGGTTGGACTGTATCTAACAAGTCTTCTATGCCTTCTTGGCTCACTATTTCTGGTGAGGGTACAGGCACACTTTCAGCAAATGTTAAGGATAATGGTTAAAAGATATTGATTATGTCAGCAGATAGAAAATTTACTCTCAATTTGAGACAAAACAATACAGGTAAAACTTTACAAATTGCTATTACTCAACAAGGCAAAGCTTTTGTTCCTGAGTATGTTTTTGAAGTAGATAAAACTGAATATAGTTTTGACTACAACGGTCCTGCCAATGGTACAATTACTATTAATTACACTTCCTATAAAACTACAGAAAGTGGCGGAAGAGTACCAATAAAACCAACAGGCGAATATAAAAATGATTATAGCTTATCTATTAATAAACCAAAAATAACTGTAAATGCACCAGATAATAACGGAAAAGGGACTATTGTTGTAGATGTAGTAAAAAACCCATCTTACGATAATGAAAGAATTGAAATTGTTTATGTACGACAACGTGGAGAAATTGTTAAAACGATAGAAGTAACTATTCGTTTAGCAGTTAAACCTGATGATGGTGTATTCAAAGCTGATCCAACAACACTTTCTTATTCTTCTGATGGTGGAACAAAGACTTCTGCAATTACATCAACATCTAAGGGTAAAACTGTTGGTTGGAATGTAATGGATAAATCTAGTGTTCCAGATTGGGTAACCTTATCTGGAGAAAGTACAGGTACATTATCAATAAGTACTAAACCAAACAATTAAAATTATGAGCGATAAAAGAGAAAGTATTATTAAGCTTATACAAAATAACACAGGTAAAATTTTAAGTATTAATATAAGTCAAGAAGGTATTGAAAAGCCAATTTATCCTGTAAAACCAGGACTTTGGTGGCAACATCCTGCATCTAAATTATGGATTCAAAATGCTCGAAGAGCTAAAGATCCAAGTCGCATCGTTTATATAGGTCCATATTACAATACGCAAGGAACATTAATTATAAATATACGACATTTTCCTAAAGCTGATTGTACCAATTTTGATGTAAAATATGCTGGATATGGAACAGATATAAATGATTCTGGAGAATTAATAAGAGATCCTGAAATGCTTGTATTCACGAATCAAGTACATGAATATTTCAAAAATTTGATTTTCATAAAATCTCCATTATCGAATATTGATGATGGTCAAATTACACTCAATTTCAAAAATCATTTTGATCAAGGTCCAATGTTTATGAGATTACAAGAAATGGGCATAACAATTTTCTATGTTGCTATAAAAGGCGAATGTGGATATTCAAATATAATTCCGTTTGATTTCTCAAATGTGAGAAAATAATTATAAACAAAAAATAGAGTCCGCTTACAATAAACACAACATGAGTATTACAGAAGCTATAGTTACACAGCATATTAATGATTTATAATATATTATATAATTATAGCTTCTATAATATCATTTTATTTAATTATTTCTAAAGAAATACAAATAATTTCTTATAAATATTAGTGATAATTCTTAAATCAATTATTTAAACCTTAACATCTTAAAATTTTGTTTTTAAGTAAAAATTTGAATTAATCAAAATAGATATTATATTTGTAATTAAGAATAATCTAATTATGATAATGAAAAAATGAATTAACAATGGCAAATTTAGATTTTAACACACACGATAACAGTGGTTTAGATTCAATTGATGATGGGTTTTCTGATGATATTTTTAAAGAACCAGAGGATCCAATTACAGTTGAACCTAACCCTGATCCAGATCAAAACGATTTTAACCATACAGATGAGTATTCAACTATTTCTAGGGAATACTTAGATAAGTATCTTCAATCAAATGGTATAAAAGATATTAATAATATTACCTTTGAAGATGAAGATGGTAAGGAATATACAAAACGTTTTGATGAATTAACTGACGAAGAAAAAGTAAATATCCTTAGAGGAGATATTGATGAATATGATTTATCTGATGATGAGGTTAATTTACTTAATATAATGAGATCCAATAACCTTGATTCTAAAGGTTTAGAGGATTATTTAGCAAAATATTATTGGGATTTGTTCCAAAAGCAATATACACCACAGGAACCCCAATATAATTATGCTATTGATGATATTTCAGATGATGAGCTATATGTAGCAGATTTGAAATCAAGATTTCCAAATGCTACTGATGATGAGCTTATAAGAATGTTTGAACAAAATAAACAAGATGAATCCCTTTATACTAAGGCTGTTGCTGATTTGAGAACTTTCTATAGACAAAAGGAAGATGATATGAAGAAGCAACAAGAAGAAGAGATTGAAAGACAACGCCAGCAACAAGAATATGCTTATCAAAATGATATTCAACAAGCACTACAGAATTTTGACAATATCGGAGAATTGGAATTAGAGCCAACCGATAAACAACAAATTCTTAAAGTACTTACAGATTTTGATAATTCTGGAAATAGAACAATAAACACAATGTTGCAAGATCCTAATAACCTAGTTAAGGTAGCTTGGTTTTTGCTTCATGGTGAAAACTCTATTAATGGGTTATCTGACTACTATAAGAAAGAAATAGCTAATAGCAGACGTACTCAAACTAATAAAACAAATGTTAGGTCTGTAACACTTCCTAAACCTAGGCAAGTAAATAATAAGACTGTTTCTTCTATAGAGGATTTAGACTTTTAATATCTTTCAATCTTAATATTAAATCAACATTTTATGAGAATTTTAAATTTTGCACCTGTAGATCCTAATATGAGTGCTACACGCACTTACGAACATTTCTACAAGTTTTTAGGTGATCATCCACATCGTCTTGGTCTTGTTGCACGTATGTATGATGATCAAACTTTACTTTATCTTACTGAGGCACTTGCTAACGTATTCTATACTGGTGACGGTAAGAGAATGAATCGCTTCCAGAACATTAACAACATGTCTTTTGAGTGGGAGCTTCAAACAAACTTTATTAAGCGTGTACCTTTTGCTGCTACTCCAGTAGATACTGGTGAGGAGGGTACTGAGATCACAATGGCTTTTACTGAGAATTACTATCAGAAGTATGACATCTTTGTAATTGAGGAATCTCGTCAGCTTTGCCAGGTAGTAAGTCGTCCTATTCGCAAGTCTGATAAGTACTGGGAATTACAGGTTAGACTTATTGATAATGACTTTAGTTCTATCCTTGACATGAACGCATGTCACAAGGGTGCTCTTACTCACTTTATTTCTAATGCTCATCCAGAGCTGTCAGAGGAGGGTTGGTTTTACATAGCTCTCCTAATCAATATTCTATTTAATTAATATAATATTGTATAAAAATATTTCTAATTGCTGGAAACTCTTGCTAGGTTTTAAGTACTAATAATTTATATAATTATAGTGACAATCTTAAAAATAAAGACAATCAGCAGCCAAGTCTACGATATGACAAGCTCAAGGAGAAGTCCGTAGAAAGGTTCAACGACTATCCCGAATGGGATTAGGAGAAATAAACTCCGAAATGGAATAAATCTAAAATTTAAATTAAATATGGACAGTAAATTTATAGTTTATCAAACTGTTTGTACAGTAAATAATAAAATTTATGTCGGTGTACATGAAAGTACTTCTGATAAATTTGATGGTTATATAGGTTGTGGTGTATTTGTAAATTCACCCTCAACATATAAAAATCCAAAAACAGCTTTTCAATATGCTGTTAAAAAATATGGACCAAAAAAATTTATAAGAACAACTATTGCTGAATTTGATAATGAAAAAGATGCTTATGCTTTAGAAGGTAAATTAGTAAATGAAGAATTTATCTCTAGAGAAGATGTATATAATTTAGCTTTAGGTGGTACTATGGGATATAGAAAAGAAAATAACCCAAGAAAAAAAGAAGTTCATATGTATTCTTTAGATGGAGAATATATAAGAAGTTTTGAATCTGTTAATGAAGCTGGAAGATTTTTAAATCCAAATGCAAGAGGAGCAGGACATCTTCCAAGAGCTATAAAACTGGGACATCAATATCTTGGGTATCAATTTTCTTATGAAAAAGTTCCTTTTATGAAAAAATTAAATTCAATGAAAAATAGGCTAACTGTAGAAAAGCCTTATGTTGGTAAGAAAGTTGCAAGATGTGATACCGATTGGAAAGTATTGCAAATCTATGACACTATGACAGATTGTGTTAAAGATGGTTATAAAAATGCAAAATTAGTTGCACAAGGAAAAAGGAATTTTTGCAAGGGATTTAGATTTAAATATTTAGATTAAGATATAGTCTGAACTTCTGTGGAGACACAGAGATTAACAAAATTTGTATGTAAAATACCAATCTAACCTTGAGAAGCATCGTGGTTACATAACTACCTTCCGTAATGATGTTACATTCTCTTCTCTCTATGCTATTCAGGAGGAGATGTTCACAACTATCAAAGATGACAAGCGTGGACTTGAGAAGAACCTTATTCTGAATAAGGCTGAGAAGGATCTGTTTGATAACTTCATGTACAGTCGTTCTACAGGTCTCTTACTCAATAAGAGCAACGTAGATGCCGATGGACGTCCTACAATAGTTGATCCTGATACTAACAGACCTAGAGATTATAAATTAGTCGCCTGATTTATATATGGGTCACCTAACAGCAATGTTAGGAACAAATAATTTCTTTAATTGCTGGAAACTCCTTAGAGCTTATACACTACAACATAATCAGTAATGATAAATGTGAAAGTTTGAAAAGTATAAGATTGGATAATCAGCAGCCAAACTTTGGATATAGCAGGTCTTAAAAAGATAGCTCCAAAGAAGGTTCAACGACCAGAGCAAATGCTCGTAGATTTATTAACAATCGAAATGGGAAATAACTTATGAAATATATCGTTTATTTAACAACAAATAAAGTAAACGGAAAAATTTATATTGGTGTACACAAAACTGAAAATCCAGAAATATTTGATGGATATATTGGTTGTGGAGCATATATAAATAGTCCAAAAACATACAATAAAGGGACAACATACTTACATAAAGCAATTTTAAAATACGGAGTTAAAAATTTTCAGAGAACAACTTTAAAAGTATTTGATAATGAACAAGACGCTCTTGATTTAGAAAGATTTCTTGTTACAGAAAAATTTATATCAAGAACAGATACATATAATTTAACTGTTGGTGGAGGTCTTCCTCCATTATTGGCTAAAGAAGTATATCAATTCGATTTGTCAGGTACTCTTATTAAAAAATGGGAATCTAGAATTGAGCTAGAAAAACATTATAATTGTTCTGATTGGAAAATACTTGATTGTATTACTAAAAAAAGAGAATTTGAAAAAACGTATTTATCAAATTATAGTTCAATAAATATTGAAGAATATAGGGAATCAACCAGAAGCAAATCCGTTTATCAGTATTCTTCTGAAGGAATTTTCCTACATAAATTTAACAGCGTTTCTGAAGCTGCTGCTAAATTAGATGTAGATCCAAAAAGTATTTCTAAAGCAATATTTAGTTATTCTTTATTTATTGACTGTTATTTTCTTCATAAAGAAGATTCTTTAGAAGATATAATGCTGAAAAAAAGAACAAAAGTAAATGCAAAAACCAGAGAAGTATTTCAGTACAATTTAAATGGGAAATACATAAAAGGTTTTTCTTCTATGGCAGAAGCTTCTAAGGAAGTTGGTGGAAATCATTCCAATATAATTAGAGCCATAAAAAATAATGGCAATTATAAGGGATATAAATGGAGTTATAAAAAATCTGATACAATTGAGGATTATTCTTCTAATGATTTGAAGCCAGTTAAAGTTGCACAATATGACAAAGAGGGTAATTTAATTAAAATTTGGGATTCAGTTTCTGAATGTAAAAAGGAATATCCAGGATGTCAAAGAGTATGTAAAATGACAAGAAAATCCTATAAAGGATATGTTTTTGAGTATGTTAAATAAGTTAAAGATATGGTCTGATCTTTGTAGAAATACAAAGCTAACATAATTGATATATATAGGCGACGGTTTGATTCCGCAGCTTAATCGTTATGCTAACAAGCATGTTTATAATAAGCTTTCCTTACCAGTATTTGAAACAGCTATTGGTGCTATGTCTGAGCGTTCTGATAAGCCTACTGGTAATGAGTATATCTTCGTATGTAATGAGAAGATGTGGAGAGATGTTAATCGTATTTTAGCAACCACACTTCAGAATTCTAAGGCTGATGGTACCTATCTTTGGTCTAAGGCTAAGAATGGTTACGTAGATGTAGGTGCTACTTATCAGTCTTATGAGTTCGCTGGTAATACTATTACGTTTAGAGTTGAGAGGGCTCTTACAAATGAGTTTGGTTCTGATAAGGGTTACGGTTTCATAGTAGACCTTACTCCAGATAAGACTACAAACACCCCTGCTGTAAATATGTTTACAATCAAGAATTCTGAGTTCATCTCTAACTATATTGAAGGTGTAGGTGGTTTAAAGGGTAACACTAGTGGACCTGTTTCTTCTCCTATTGCTGGTTCTCATAGAGTAATTATGGGTTATGCTGGTGTAGGTGTAATGAATCCTTATAAGTCCTTCTTCCTTATTGAGGCCTAATAAATAAATAAAAAAAAATATAAATAAGATTAGTTATATAAAAATAACAAAGTAATTAGGTGGAGAGTAAAATCTCCACCTAATTTTTAATTAAATTTTAATGAATCAATGGATAAATATTCAAATATTATTGTTTTAAGAAGTGTATATGGAGCTAATGGCTCAAAGGTCTTCATTCAACCCTGTGTTGATCCAAAAACTGGGAGATTCCCAGATTGTGTAAAGCATGTCAATTCAATGGGGGATATGATACTTACTGATGAAGAGAGAAATAGCGGTGAGATTTTTATTCCAGAAACAGAAACTTTTGTAATTGAAACTGGAAAAACCTTTAATTTAGATGATCCTTATGAAAAAGCTGAATGGGAAGCTATTAAAGGTTGTCCTCTTATTGCTGAATCTAGAGATGCAAGAGATGCTACTGGACGTTTGGTGATCGATGGTGATGGTTCAGAAGCAAATTATAGGCATACAGAAAATGGAGATCGTAGGGCTAGATATGGTATGGCTGAATTTTACATAGATAGACCTGGTGAAGAGCAAGATAGAAAGATTACTAATGCTAGACTTGTTCATAATGCTAAGGGATATGTATTTAGTGATACAGATGCTAACCGTAAGAATATGTGTAAGATTCTTGGTAAGAATATGCTGTACCAGTCAGATGCAGATGCTATGGAGTACCTATTAAAGATTGCAGGAACTAATCCTAATAAGATTATAGATCTTTATACATCTTCTGATACAGGTCTTAGGTTGCTTCTTGTTGATGCTCTTGATAAGAAGGTTATTATGTATAAGAATGATCTTTATATGTATAATAACACCATATTAGGAGCTAATTCAGATGCCGTAATTACATGGATGAAACAATCTAAAAATAAGCAGATCCTTGACTTAATTAAAAATGATGTTTTGCCAGAAGCTCTTCAACATTCTGAAGCTGTAGAGGAAAAGATTCAAGCTCAGAAGGCTGCTTTAGAGGAAAAGAAAGCAGCTGCTGAGGAAAAGAAAGCAGCTCAGAAAGCTGAAGCTAAGTAAAGACTAATATTATTTATTTCTTAAATAAAACTAAATGACTGCTAGACAAATATATGAAGCTCTTTTAATAGAGCTAAATAAAGTTCAGGCACCATCTCTGTTGTTAGAAGATTATAATTATTTCTTAAATAAAGCTGTTTATCAATATATAAACAAAAGATATAATATTTATGATTATAACCAACAGACAACTGATGATTTAGCGGTTCTTAAATCTACTGCAATACTTACAACTACCAAAAAGGTAGATAAGTATGGAGAAGATTCTAATCAAAACTCTTCTTTTGGTGATAAGCCAACAAGTATTTTTGGTGCCGTATACGAAGCAGAATTACCTTTAGATTATTTTCATATCTTAAATTGTATTTGCTCTTTTACACCAAAATCTAACTTTAAATGTTATGATAAGGGTTATCCTATTCAATTTGCTGCTAAGAGATTAACAGCTGATATGTGGGGTGGAATAATCAATAATCATTACATGAGACCAATGTATAAACGTCCTTATTATTATATTCATAATGTTAATGTAATAAACCCAAAAGGATTAAATATTGGTACTAATGGTGGTGGAGAGAATACAGATTCTGAAGGAAAACGTTGGAATACTGATGGTAAACCAACTTTAACAATAGGAGGGCAACCAAATATTGAGAGAGTTGGTGAAATTAGGTATGGTAATCAAACTTCTCCAAGAATTGAAATTAGATATGGAACTGATGATACTTTATTTGAATTAGGTAAAATTTGGATAGATTATATTAAAACACCTAAGACAATTAGGTTAACTCAAAATCAAATAGATAGAACAGAAGATTCTAGTCAAATTATAGAATTTCCTGATTATGTTGTACAAGAGATTATTAATGAAGCTGTAAAATTAGTAATGGAGAATGCTTCTGATCAGCGTCTTCAGACTAATGTAGCTGTAAATCAAACCATAGCACCTCCTCAATCTGCTCAGCCGCAGCAGTCGTAGGATGCTATACAAATTAATTAAATAAAATATGTTTCAATTTATTGCAACAACCGTAATTAACACCACTAAGGATTCAAGTGGTAAGCCTCTCTTTTCTACTGTTGGAGAAGGGGATTTTAAGAGATTTATCATCAAACGCTTTGGTGTGTTTGATAAGGAGTGTATTGTAAATATTTTCAAGACTTCTCCTAAGGAGGGTAAGGTTAGTGAGTTTAAGTTTGTAGTCCCTGATTTTACTGAACTTAAAAAGGGTGAATATCGCCTTTCTTTTAGAGTATCTCCTAAGGCTACTATTCCTACTGAGTATCAGAATATTTCTACTTATGCAGGTAAGACTTATGACTTTGATTTCCACGTTCTTCGTGATGATGAGGATAAGAATGCTATTGCTGATAAGATAAAGAGAATTCTTAATACTCTTTTAAAGGAATCTGAACTTGACTTCGTATTTGAATCTGTAAAGGATTCTGATACTATTACATTTAAGACTAAGACCCCTAATTTCAATATAGAGAATGTTGTACTTTATAAATATAACTCTCTTGGAACTGAGGATGCTTTAGTTGGTTATGATATAGTAGAGCGTCTTGACGCTTCAGAGAATTTTAAGGATGGTTCTTATGAGAGTAAGGGTGTATTTAAGGGTTCTAAGCTTGATGTATGTCAGCTTGGATTTGGTACTTATGACCACCTTCTCAGTACTGTAAACCTTCCTACAGATGCTAATCTTGGCCTTGGTTCTAGAACTGCTTTTATGCGTCCTATTATGGGCGGTAAGTATACACAGTTTGTAATTGATTATTATAAGAATCGTGGTATTCTTGGTAATCAGGCTGTAGGTCAGAAGACAGAATCTCTTACTCAGTTTAGTATTTGGGTAGCTGAGTCTGTACTCAAGGACTTTGAAGCTGCTCTTGATAAGCTTGAATTAGAGAAGGGTATTGACAAGCGGTATAAGGAAATTACTGATGAGAAGACAGCTCAGGAAGCTGTTAGCATGGTAACTGGTCCTACCACTGGTAAGCAGAAGACTGTAGAGATTCAGGAAGAGAAGTAATTAAGTAAATTACATTAAAGTCTTTTAATAATAAGGCGACGGCACATTGGTTGTCGTCGCCTTTTTTGTTTATATAGTAAATACAAAAATATATGGTTTACAACCAAATGGCTTCTGCCATATTAAATGATGTTTATACTGGATTACGAGGGTTACATTCAAACATAGCCTTATCAGTAGAACAACTTGAAGATGAAATTCCATTAGTAAGATTAAATCTTATTAAACAATATGCTTTAAAAGGAGTTTTAAACACTAAAGATTTAATGTATTCAGTTAATTGTATTCCTGTAGATTGTAAATCTTTAGATAGATGCCCTAAGTGTATTAAAAATGATTTTGATTGTGAAGAGGAAGAAATACCACATTTTGAAATACCACAAGTAGTAAATGAGATAGGTATTAATGGAATAGACTATATAGGTTCTACAGACAGACAAAATCCTTATAAAATATATTATACACCACATGAGGTTAAATATAGAAAATATAAGAGATTTTTCAAGGAAAAACCTTATGTGTATTTAGACTTAACACCTAATGAAAATGGTAAATTAGATGGATATATTTTTAATGCACCATTAGTTCAAAACATAAGTGTAGTAGCTATTTTTAAAGATTTACGAGACTTAGAAAGGTATAATTGTTGCAATGATATAAAATTAAATATGTCTGGAATTGATTTAGAAGTACAGAAAACACTTACAGATGATAAGATTAAATATTATAGACAATTAGCATTTCCTCTTATTAATAATAATCAAACAGCTAGATAATGAATTTTAATTTAGTTTTTACAACTGCGAACACACTGTATGGTATAAATAAAGATCCAGAAGATTTAATGGAAATTGCTCTTATGGGTTTTAGTTTAATAGGTAATGCTAGAACTAAATTACATAAAGTGATTGCTTTACCACAAGGAGAAGATAATTCAGTAGAATTACCTTGTGATGCTATTTATGCAGATTTTGATGGTGGTATTAGAATAGAATCTGTTACTTATGGTTTTGAGGATTATCAAGATATAACTAATTTATCTTTAATAAATCCTGGATCTGCTATTATAGAGCATTGGATAGAAGGAACTAAGGACTTTAAAAGTCCTTTTTACGAATCTGGTAGATATGCTAAATATGAACAAATAGGTAGAACACTTTATTTTAAAGAAAATTATGGACCTGTTTGTGTTATATATAAGAAATTAGCTACAGATTCAGAAGGATTACCTGATTTAACTGATGCTGAAGTTAGAGCTATTGCTACTTATATAGCTTTTGTATGTAAACAAAAAGAAGGATGGCAAACAAATAATAGTGCATTACTTCAAATGTCTCAAATGTTACGTAAACAATGGTTAACTATGTGTGATCAAGCAAGAATGCCAGATCATATAAGTCAAAATGAAATGAATGAGATATTAGATTCTTATTCTAATCATAATAGAAAAATATATAATAAAGCATACAAGCCAATTCGATGAATAAAATACCTTTAGATTGTTCCTTATATGGTTCAGAGTTATTCTATGGATTTGAGGATATTCTTATTAGAACACCAACAAAAACCTTAGAAAAACATTTATATAGTATGTCTAAACTAGCTATTATTTACAAAGTTTTTATTTACTTTTTAGAACTAGTTATAAAAGATATTATTTATAATGATGTTCGTTTTCAAGTAAATGAAAAAAGTAAATATAGACTACATATGAATAAACTATCTGGAAAAGAATTTGAAGAAGCTTATAGAAGAGGAAAGTTTTGGGAAATAAATCCAACTGTATCTAATAATACTGGATATACTTTAGCTTTAAGCAGAATTGCTAAAACTAAAGAAGATTGGAAAATATATGAGAAAACTGTTCCTTTTTATGTTGGGTGGAGATTAAAAGAATATATAACTGATAAAGTAAATTCTGGAGGAGGTTATAGTGGATAAATATTTAAAAGACTATTTACCTTATGTATATGCTAAATTTCCTTTTATAGCACAAAAGGATATAGATAGAATAATAACTTTTGGATTAAAGTTATTTATAAAGGCAACTATGTCTAATGTATGGGTTATTTTCACTAGTGGTATGTTTTTTATTTCTAGTGCAAAAATGTATAAGTTATATTATAACTTTGATAGATATATGTATGTTTATAAAAATGCATTAAGAAAAAAGCTAAGATTTCTTTTAACACTTAGGAAATATCCTTATGATGGATATTATTATTTCTATATGAATAGAAAACAATATGAGGCCTTTTTAGAAGAAAATAAAAGTGCTATTCTTAGTAATAAGAGAAATAAATTAAATAAAAAACCATACATATATAGGAATATAACTATGTTTAAATACCAAGATGAATTATGGGCTAAATCTTTTCCTTGTAAAAATGTCTTTAGATACCCTATTGAGGATTCTACTATATATGAAAACAAAAATTCTGTATCTTGTAAAGAATTGAAAACATCCAAGGTTGAACAAATCTTGTCTCTAAAGAAAAGTATGAGATCTTGGAATCTTATTAGATATAGCATATATGATTATAAAATTAAAAACTATAAAATTGATGAATGTGGTAAATGGAAGCACAAACAAACCAGTTTAATAAGGGATTAAATTTAGATACTAATCCAGCTACTATAAGTAATGAATACTTAACAGATGCTTTAAATGGTACATTAATTTCCTTTAATGGAAATGACATGTCATATCAAAATGATTTAGGTAATGCTAGGATTCATAATGCAAGACTAAAGCCTGGATTTATTCCATTAGGAATGAAAGAATATGGAGGTGTTATTTATGTTGCTTCACATAATCCACTATCAGGTGATTCAGAAGTAGGATCTTTCCCATCTCCAGAAAGAAATCATAATTATAATTTTGAAGATAAAAGTATAGAACAATCTATAGATGTAAATTCTTGGTTTAATACAGAATGCTCTAGTAATGGTTCTAAGTCTTTACCAAAACCTATGTCTCAATCTGTAGGTATTAAAGACACTAAAGGAAAAGATGTACTATTAAATCCAGGAGATCTTTATAAGATAGCATTGTCAAATTTAAATCCTGTTGAAAAAACACAAGTAGAATGGTTCTTCAATAAACAGGATAAAGCCACATATCATAAGTTAAGGCAATTAGGATTACAGAAAAAATATTATCTTTCTGTATCTATAAGAAATCTTCAGGGAATAACAGAAGACGTAACAGAATCTTTATTTGATGATGATATGTCTTTAAATAATGCTTTTATTCTTAATTCTGCATTAACCTTTAATAAACAGGGAGATAGAGTTATTTCAGAAGAAGAAGCCTTAAATAATTATCGTGAAAATGTAAAGAAAGAAAACTTTCATATATATTCTGGTAAAAGTTCTGGTTATTTACAATTAGGATTAAAAGTAAATACACTTAAAGATTTTTCTATGAGTTATTCTTATCTTGTTAAAGAGGAAAACAAAGATAAGAATATATATTTATTATTTAAGGTTTTTGTTAATCCAAATAATAATAAAGAATACATGCAAAAAATATCTGGTATATCTAATATATCAGATAATGATTATGTATTCTTAAAATCTATAGAAGCTGTGAATATGAAAAATCCTTCTAACTTTAGTGCTGAAGGATTTAAAAATAAAGAGGAATCAATCAAATTTTTAGAAGGGATATTTGGTGAGGGTACAGATTATTGGAAGTCTTCTTATACCACACCAGAATTTTTTGGTATGTATGTATTTAAATATACACTTCCAAAGAAAAAAGATTCAAATGATCCTAAAATAGAATTTAACTATAGTTTTGTACCACAATCTACAGTAGCTTCTGAATGTTTTCATAAGTTCGAAGGTAAAATTAATATTGATGAATTACTTTCTGAAGACTTAGAATTAAAGTTAAATAGATGGAATTACAGATGTAATATAGATAATACTAATCCATTAGAATTAAACTTTGGATTTTCTGTTCCAAAAAATGAACTATATATTTCTAATATAGGTGATTGTATTATTTCTTTTTATGATATTTACTTTAATAGAGATTGTAATTATCATTTAAAGATTTCAAATAATGGAAATAATTTTTCAGAAAGAACTTTATATATACCCTATATAGAATTAGGTCAAGCTGGTAGATTAAATACAAAAGAAGAAAATGATGCTACATTAAAACAAGCTGTTTATGATTCTGTAAATACTACTTATATTGATAATAAGGGCAATAAACAAACTGGAAATATAGGTTATTATAATAGTGCTAAGGATTCAACTAATTTATCTGGTATAAATATAAACAGTAATAAAGAAATACTGGCAGACAAAGCTTATCTTATAGAAGAAGATAATACAAATTATATTCCGTATAATGAAATTACTTCTTCTTTTGGAAGAACGCCACTTATATTAAACAATGTTTATTTATGTAAAATACAGCTATTAGACAAGGTTAATAATAAACCAATATTAACAGACTATAGGTTTATTATTACCAATGGTGGATATGATAATGAAACAGATTTAGATTTTAAGGATCTTAAAGGAAATTTCTTAAATAATTTAAATTGGGTATTACTTACAAATGAGAATAATATTTCAGTACAAAATAGCGATGACCCATTCTTTAAGGAACCACTTAAAGAAGAACCAACTGATTTGTTTCTTAATTTATCTTTAAATCTATCTTATGGTTTTAATGGAAATAGTTCTATTGGAGATATTGATAAAAATAAAATAAACACTAAATATGCTATTACTTTAGATTCTAAGCCAATTATAGAAGAAGATATAACTGGAGATATTTTAAATACTAAGATATTAAATAAAGTAACACCTTTTGAAAAAGTATCGTGTATAAAAAAGAAAACTTCACAATTTTATAATTCAGTAAATTTTTCAGAAATATTTTCAGTAAATAATTGGGATAATCCTTATGTGTGGAAATATTCAGGTCAATTTAATGATAGGGCAAAAAATATAACTTCTTCTCCTGAAAACATAGATATATCATTAGAGAAATCTAACAATATTATTTATAACCCAACTTCTTATGCAAAAATAGATGCTAAAACACGTGGTAGATCAGGAGGTGGAGGAAATTATAAAAATGATTGGGGTACACAAACACTTTACGTCGGCCCAATGTTTCCTTTTTTAGGAGAAGAACCATCTAACACTTTATTTGATTATTATCCAACATATAGTACCACATTATTTTCTTTAGGGTATGTAAAAACTAATGGTTTTCTCAAGGATGATATAGCAACTATATTTACTGGATTATATAAAAAAGGAAAATATTATGAATCTTATAAAGCAGAAAAAGATAAAGAACTACACGAAGTTTTTACAAAAGACATATATTCAGAAGAAGGAATTAACAATTGTTTTCCTATTTTATTATATACAGATTTAGGTTTTATTGGTTTTTATGGAAAGTATCAAGAAGCATTATTAAATAATTTAAGTATTTATAGAAAAAAGCAAGAAAGTATACAAAAACCTGTTTTAAGATATTCTATAGACAATAAAGTAAATTTAATGTGCATAATAAACACAAAGTTGTCTGAAGATGCCATCTTAATGTTTGATAATCCATTATTTTCTTTTGTAAATAAGCTAAAACCTAATAAAATAAATACTTCTAATATTGAACAAAATAATTCTATAGAAACTAAAAATTCTATAGTAAATAATATTGATATTAATTATGTTGATATTAATTTTCAAAATGGAGGGATTTTAAAAACATTTTTGGGAACCACACAAGATCCTTTGTTAATTTGTACAGAATCAAATGAAAATAATAAATATTTTCTTTTAAGTAAAACAGATGTTCATAAGTTATTACCAAATTCTTTTTGTAATAATATGTATAACGTTGGTTCAGTTCCTCCTGTTGGTACAATAACAACAAATAATTATAAAGCATTATTAACTAATACTTTTTGGAATTGGTTTAAGAAAAATAAAAATACAAGGTTGAGTTATTCAAACAGTTTTATATGGACATTATTATTTTTAAGAATAAATGGAGATAATATCGAATTAGATATTCCATTTATTAAAAAATATGCTAAAAAAAGAGCTTTATTTAAAGCTGTATGTGATTGTAGAGGAGAAGAAAGTTATAAATTAGAAGACAATGTTACAAGTGAAAATGTAAACAGAAAATGGGAGAGTGCTATTAAAAAATCAGATTATTCTTATTTATATATACCACTCCCTTTATTTTATACAGATAATCTTATAGTATGAAAATTAATTCAATAATTAAATCACTGCCTCAAAAAGGAGATTTACGTTATGAGTATAATCCCCTTTGGAATTTTAGAAAGAAAGTTAGATCTTATAAGCAGAATACTAATGGTTGGATATTATTAAATAAAGGTGGTGTAGCTTGTCTTAAATTAAGAAAAGAATGTTTTTTATATCCTAAAGAATTTGATGTAAGTAATATCTCCTTTTATAATTATTATGAAACGGAAAATAAATCTGAAGACTATTATTATTTTGAACCTTTAACTAATAAAATAATCTTAACTTTAATACAGAATAAGATATTTACAGATGAAGAGTTTTATTCTAAAGCTAAAGATTATTTGATATTAGAGGAAGTAAAGAATGAAATTACAGATTTAACAACACCTTTATTAGATTTTGATTTGAACCATCCAGTAGATATTCTAACACAAGAATTTTATGATGGTTCAGTAAATCTTATTTTAAATGATGATAAAAATCCAACAAGAATAATTAACAGTAGGTTTTCTGTTACAGAAGGGGATACTTATCAAATACCACAAAGATTAAATGATAATGATGCTAATCTATACGATGATTCTGAATGGGAACAAGATACCCAATTAAGAAAAATCTATAAAGGTATTCCAGATCTGCAATTAGTATCTGTAAGTAATGGTGGAAATCTTTTAGTTGGTAGTTATATATTTTATTTTAAATATGAAGATGCTGACGGAAACACTACAGATTTTATAGCAGAATCTGGTGCTGTTGCATTGTTTATTGGTACAACAGAAAGCACTGTCCAAAGTGGTTTTGGTAATATGAATTCTAATAAATTTATAGAGTTCAAAATTTCTAATTTAGATACCTCTTATAAGAAAATACGTGTCTATTATTCAAGGGCTTCTTCTGAAATAGCTGGAGTTAAGGGTATAGAGTATAAAGAAATAACTAAAGGATTCCCTATAAAAGATAATGAAGAAACAATTATCATTACAGGATTTGAAAATACTATTCCTTCTTCCTTTAATGTTATAAATGCTAAATATCAAACTTGGGATTGTGCTAAAACACAAGCATTACTTCATAATAAATTATTGATAGGTAATTTAGAAAAGCAAGAAGTTGACCATAAGGATTTAATAGATTTATCAGCAAGAATATACCCTAAAATAATCGCAGAAAAATTTGAAGATTCTTATAAAGATCCATTAATTATTTACAACAAACTTGGGTATCATCCAGAAGAATTTTATAGATTTGGTATTGTTTATATATTAAATGATAATACCTTATCAGATGTTTATAATGTAGCAGGTACTTTATTTGATTCTTCTATAAATAAAATAAAAGAAGATGAATTATCTTCTGAATTGTCTTCAGTTACAGATAAAGAAGCTGAATATTTAGATGACATTTATCAAAAGAAAGGAACATTACCTGTTGTTGATTATGATGGTGAATTTTCTAGAAATTATCTTTCTGTTATAGGAGATTCTATAAGTAACACTTCTTTAAATAATAAAGGAGTTATAAAGATGCCAGAATGTAAAGAAGATTATATTTTAGGTGTTAAATTAGTAATTCCTAAGAAAGTTTATTTACGCTTATCTAAATTAACTAAAGGATATTTCTTTGTAAGGCAGAGAAGACTTCCTTTAGTATTAGGGCAGGGAATTATAGTTGGCAATGAACCAATTTCTCATTTACCAACTCTAAAAAACGAGCAGGAAGATAAATATTTCTTTGAAAGATTTATTAATAATTCAGGGACTTTAGCTGAAGATTTTGCTTCAAGATGTTATTATCTTGATAAAGATGTTAAAGTATCTTTAGGTTCAATGTATTTTCCAGAAGCCATAATTAATTCTAAATTCTATAATCAATTATTTACTGGAGAAGAATATGTATATAAAAGGTTATATGAAGGTAATTTAACTAAATCACCAACTAATCAACGATACTATATACATAGTAGTTTAAAGGAAATAAATAATTCTCCTTTTTCTATTATGAATATTATAAATGTAAATGATGGTGTAAAAATAGTTTCTGATAATCATAATTTCTTTTCAGCACGTGCTGGTGAAGCTGAAGAAGCTTGGAGATTTTCTTTTATTGGTAAAAAGCTAAGACCTCCTAAGAAAGAAAAAAGAAAGGGTATAGGTAAGATTGCTGATTGGGCTGAGAATACTTGGAATAATGTTTCAAGTTGGTTTAAGGGTGAAAAATATAATCCTTGGTTCCAACATGTAAATATGGTAAGAGGTGTTTATGGTCCTTATTGTGGTATATCTAATTATAAAGGAAAATATGGAGATAAGGTAAATGTATATGTAAATGGATATAGTTCAACACTTTTTAAAGAATATTATTCAGTAAGAAAAAATGATAAATCAGAATATTATCCTATATGTGAACGCAAATCTTATATAGATATAAAAACATATGGTTTATTAGCCATAGATGAAAAGAATCAAAAACCTTGTTATAGAGGTGATTGCTATATAAACACATTTACCCATAGAATCTATAGAAATTTTATTGATCCAGAAACAACATTAAATGATGATATTGTAGCTAATGATACATGGTCAGAAAATTTTAAACAAGGTGATTTAGAATCTTGTAATAAAATAGTTAGAGGTGATGTAAATGCTGTACCATTAGGTTTATGGATTACTTTTAATGTTAGAAGCACATTAAACTTAGATTTACGTGGTGAAGATTTGTCTAATGAAAATGAGTATGCTTTATTTGGTAGAGGAAGACAATGGTATCCTTTAGCTCCATTGTCTACAAAATCAGTATATAAAATACCTGAATCTTTTATTTATAATGATGGATTTAGAGATACTTTATCTCATAAATATAATTACCTGTTTCCTGAAGTTCCATATATAAGAAATGAATTTAATACACGTATTGTATGGAGTAATTCTTATGTATCAGACGCTTTCCAAAATGGATATAGAGTATTTAATCTTATAGATAAAGTAGATTATCCAAAGGAATTAGGAAGTATTACAAAAATAATGGATTATGGTGGAGCTATATTGTGTGTATTTGATCATGGTATAGCAGTACTAAAGAGTAATCCAAATAATGATACAGATGGTTCCTATGGAGAAAAAATGACTACAGCCAGTCCTTTCTTATCAGAATATGGAATAAATGTTATATCTGACATGTATGGTTCTAAATGGAAAGATTCTATTTGTATGTCAGAGAACTGGGTATATGGAGTTGATACTGTAGCAAAAAAGATTTGGAGAACTAATGGCCAAGAGGTAGATATATTATCTGAAAGAGGTGGAATTCAATCCTTTTTAAATCATAACATAGACTTATCTGAAAGAGATATAGTACCAATAGAGGGATTAAGAAATGTAAAAACACATTATAATGCCTTTAAAAAAGATTTAATGTTTACATTTTATAATGGTACACGAGGAGTTCAAGAAATTGCTTGGAATATTTGTTTTAATGAATATTTAAATCAATTCATTACTTTCTATTCTTGGTTACCATCTGCTTCTTGTAATATAGATAATATGTATTTTTCTTTTAATAGAAAGGTAACTAAATGGATTGCTAAAATAGCCAACTGTAGTGAAAAATATAAACCAGCTAATGGATTAGTTTTATCTAATGTTACTATAGATGAATATTATCTTAGAAAGGTTAAACATTATTTAGATAAAACTTGTGATTACTATGAGGTAATTAAGGAATATTCTATATTACCTGAAAGAAGAAGAGAATTGCAAGAGGCATTAAATACTAAAGAATCTTTAGAAGATGAGATACGTAGATATGAAAATAGATTACCTTATGAATCTGGAGATTCTAAGAAAAAACTTCAAGATAGCATAGCTAATTGTAAGTCTAAAATATCTGCTTTAATTCAATCTACAATAAATCCTTTAAAAGAAAGGATTTCTATATTAGAGAATAGGATAAATTCTTTAACATTAGATTTTAATTGTGAATTAAATTATAGAAATAATATTGATCCTAAGCTTAAACCAAAAACTTTTTCTATAGATGAATTAGATCCAAATGCTAGATATTTTAAGGTAAATAATAATAAGTTAGAATTTAACTTACTTAAATATTTAATAGACTTTGGTGTTGATTTATCTAATATTAGTGATTCTAAATCTTTAAGAGAAGAATTTAAAAGAGTTTATTATAAGAGAAAATCTGAAACATACCATACAAGAAAGTATATGTCTGCTATATTTGAAGTTAATATGCAGACAGATATTATGAAAAGTATTTCTCCAACAGATTCTTCTATAATATATAATGGCAATAAATATATAGATGTTGGTAAAGAAACTAAGAAAATAGCTGTTACTTTAGAATGTTTGTTAGATGATTATACAAGAGATTCTTTATTCTCAACAGATTTTTGGAAACATGGTCAAGCAGGATTATTTGATTTACAAGATGATTTAAAACCAACACATTGGTATGGAGAGCAACATCCTTTTGAAGTTGAATTTTGCTTAAATAAAGATATTTCTGTTCTAAAAGCTATTTCTAATTTAGTTATTTTAAGTAATAATTCTGAACCAGAATCTTTTCACTTTACTGTTGTTGGAGATCATTATGATTGGTCACAGGATAAACCAAACATATACTTTAGACAAGAAGCTACTAAAGCTTTATTGCAAAGAAATGGTTATGATATAAGTTATGATAAAAACTTTAGGATGCACCCAACAAATCAACTTATTAAGTCCACATATTTATTAAAAGAATATGAAAGACAAGATTCTTTAGATGAATTATATGACACTTATTATAATAAATTGGGTTATGGATATGATTATGGTAATAGAACTGGTGGAGAAATTGGATTTAATAATATCCTAAAAGAATATTATATTACAATAAATCAAAAATGCATTTCTATTGATGGTAAAGATGCTTCTAAAAATGATAGGAAAAATGAAACTGGAAGATTAAGAGGTAATACACATTATAAAAATGGTGCTTTTTATGTTGAAGTTAGGCCTATGTATATTACACAAAAGAATGAGGATAGTTCTGATTGGAAATTATTAAATAAGCCTAGAAAAAATATACCTCCAATTATCCTACCAAAATCTGGTTTTGTTCAAGAAATTTTAGATATTTCCTTACCTATTGAAGGATATTCTTTAGGATCTAATATTTATTTAATGGATTTAGCAGATGAATTATATACTGATTATCCTGGTATTGGAGATGTAGATAATTTAATTAATAAAAAATTCTATAATGTATGGAGTTATATTAAATCTGCTAGAATTTCAGATAAATATATAAAGATTAGAATTAGATATTCTGGAAAGAAACTTACCATATTAAATGCAATAACATCAATATATAACACAATAAGATGAGTATTGAAGCACTATTAAAGCCAACGGTACTACAAGGATTAGGTATAAATACTAATCCTTTAGTACCTCCGGCTAATAATTCTACACAGACAACATTAAATAATATAAACAATTTTGCAAATCATTCAAAGTTTTTATTGGATGTTTTGAAAAATAAAGATAATTCCACACCAACTTTTACAGCTTCTACTATAGGTGAATCTATCTTTAGTCCTGTAAATAATTTGTCAGATTTTAAAACAATTGGAAATTCTTTAGGGAATTCTTTAAAGACAGGTTGGGGATCAATTGTTGGCGGAATATTAGACAGAACAGCAGATCAAGATAGAGATATAAATTCTGTAGATTATACAACTAAACACATTAGAAATGGATTGACAGATTTAGCTTTATCTAGTGGAAACCCTATAGCTATGGGAGTAGGATCTGCTCTTAAATTTATAGATAAAACTGGAGGTTTTATGGATTCATCTAAAGGATTAGGTGGACTGGCAGATGTTGGTAATGCTATAGGATCTTTTATACCTGGATTTGGTTGGCTAGGAAGAACAACTAATGAATTAGAAGATTCTCAAACAGTTGCTAAATCAAGTTCTTATGCTAATCTTAGAAAAACCGAAGATTTTGAAAAAGCACAAAATAACTCTAATGGAACTTTCTTATTTGGAACTGGTAAGGCTAATGCTATAATTAATGAGCAGAATAGAAGAATGAATTTAGCAGAAAATATTCTAGACCATAATAAGGATGTTGCTGAAGCTGCTAATAATTCTATACAATTAGTATCAAATAGATTAGCTGGAAAACGTAATGGTTTATCTGCTATGATGGTTGGACCAAATGCTGTAAGAGCTAAATGTGGTGCTAAGTTATATAACCATATAAACAAAAAATCAAAACCGTCTAAAAAGAAAGCTAAGTGTGAAAAGGGTTCTAAAATTCAGAAAGAAACTAAATCTAATAAAACAGTAACTCGCTGTAAAAATGGTGGTAATATAATTCCAGCTGGTGCTTTACATGCAAGAAAGAACAATCTTGATAAGGCAGATGAATCTTTAAAAGATTCTATTACTAATAAAGGAATACCTGTAATTACTAGAAATGATGATGGTAGTATTACTCAACATGCAGAGATAGAACATTCTGAAATTATATTTAATTTAAATACTACAAATAAACTTGAAGAATATCTAAGTAAATATAATGAAGCTAAAAGTAATAACAAACCTACAAGAGCTATAGAATTAGAATGTGGTAAATTTCTTTGTAATGAAATTCTTAAAAATACAACAGATAAGGTTGGATTAATTAAATCTATAAAATAATGGAAAAGATTAAAATAGGAAATAAAACATTTGAAGTTGAAATAGCAGATACTGAGGAAAAGCGTAGAATTGGATTAAGTAATAGAAAATCTTTACCTAAGAATCAGGGTATGTTATTTTTATTTGATGAGGAACAAGAAGAAGTATCTTTTACTATGAAAGATACAAGTATACCATTAGATATTATTTTTATAGATGAAGATGGTGATGTTATTTCTATAACTAAAGGAGAACCACATAATGAAGATCCATACATTGAATATGAAGTATCTTACGTTTTAGAAGTAAATCAAGATTCTGGTATTACAGAAGATGATTCATTACTTTTAGAAGAAGATGATGATACTAATCCAGAAATGGAAATATTAGATTCCAAAGGAAAAGTTCAATATAAGCTAAAAGGAGGAGAAAGAATTGTTTCAAGAAGAGAGACTAAAATTCTTATAAAGAAATCTAAGAAAGCTAAGAAAACAAATTCTGATTCTTCTTATAGAACTTTAGCAAGATACTTGTTTAAAGTTTTAAATAACCAGGATAGTAGAGAACCAGAATATGTCAACCAATAACATATATAAATATCAATTAGGATCTCCATTTCGTGGTTTATTTGAATCTGAAAAAGATTATGCTGATAGAAGTAAAAAAGAACAAGAAGCTAAAGAAACTTTTCAAAAGCAAAGACAAGAAAACCTTAAAAACTCTATAGATTCTTTTTCTGGAAATGTAACTATTCCTAAAACTTCTAATAAACAACCTTATTTTGAGACAATTGAATATTTAAGAAATATTCATGAACCTTGGAATCCTGCCACAGAAACTTCTTTTAATAGTAAGTATTATAATTTAAATTCAAAAGCATTCACAGAATCTGATTATAATAATTTTCAAAGAAATCTTTCTGAAGAAATATATAGAATAACCTCTAAATCACCAAATGCTATTTCTGATAGGGAAAAGGGATTTATAAGTCATGTTAAAGCACAATTTCCTAAATTTTGGAATTCTTTAATTAATGGTCAAGAATACACTCCTGAAACACAGCATGAATTACTAAGAGAATTTCTTAATTATAAAAGTGCTAGGGTTAAAGGATATGACAGTAAATTATTTAGTAATTACAGTGGAGATTATAATGCTATAAGTGGTGAAGATAAGGAAGCTAAAAATAGACTAAATGCTTTTAATAAAGTTACTTCTGGAAAAGCTTTACCTAATGATTATCTAACTGTTGGATCATCTGCATTATTGGCTTTATTAAATGGTTTTGAAGGTATTGAAACACTTGGTAAATTAACTGTTTTACCTGCATTACAACATTTAACTTATGGAGCAGAAAATCTTGTAAGAAAAGCAAATGGCACTGATTTAAATCAAAACAGGGTGTTTAAAAAACCTGCTGGATGGGGACCTGGATTTGAGCATGCAAAAATTCTTTTTAATCCAGATAAAGCTCATAGAAATATGTTACAAGAAGATTCTTATGAAAAAATGAATTATGCTAATCAATTTTTAGATGATTCCACAAGGCAAAAAGGTCTTGGTTGGAGAATGCTTGATGGTGCTTTGGTAGAAGGATCAGATTTAAGTAATTGGTTTGGTGCTTCTGTTTTAAAAGCTGGAGCCAAAAAAGGATTTGGTTCTGCTTTAAAGCAAGGTATTAAACCAACATTAAAATATGCTGTTAAGATGCCAAATTATGGTGGATTAGCAAGAGAGCATATGTATGGAGCAGTTCAAGGTACAATTGGAAATTTAGCATATGAACCAGCTTATTTAAAAGAAAGTCCTATTCAAGAAGAAAGAGATAAACATAATAATATATCAGAGGGTGCTATAGCTGTTTCACAAGCAGTAGGATTTGGAGCTGGATCTTTACTTGGAGATCAACCAATCAAATATGGTATAAATAAATCCAAACAGCTTACAAATAAATTAGCAGAAATAGGAAAAACTATTTTTAAATAATCAACTTATTTTGTATATTTAAAGCTGATTAATAATTAATTATTAACAATCTAAATTATTTTTTATATATGAAAATCAGACGTTTTCAAGAGGGTGGCCAGATGGTTCCCACTACAGCAGGATCACAGGATCCTTTGGCACAAATAGCTGAGATGGCTGCACAGGCAGTTCAGCAAAATGATGGTAATATGGCTTTGCGAGTTTGTGAGGCATTACTTCAGCTTATTCAGGAAGCAATGCAACAGAATGAGGGAGGTGCTACAGAGCAAGTCCCAGAGCAAGCTCCTCAGGAAGAGCAAGGCGAGCCTGTTTATCGCCGTGGTGGTAGACTGGTTAGACGCAAGTAAAATTCGAGGAGCAACTATCGTAACAGATTGTTGCTCCTTTTTTATTATATATTTATGCGTAAAGTAAAATTTTTAAAGGCTGGTGATACTATAACTCTTACTGATGCTTTAAATTCTGATAAAAAGGAAGATTTAACTTTAGTAAATTATGGTAATAACCAGTTTGATTATAATAGTGTAAAAAATTCGTTAAATAATAGTTTTGATTATTATTTAACTAGATATAAAGGATATGGAGAGTTTACTCCTGAAGATAGGCAATCTATAAAAAATTATGCTCAACTTTATCTTGACGGATTTTTAAATGGCAAAATAAGCAAGTCTGATTCTGGATATTATACTGTTGATGAACAATACAGTAATTATATAGATAAATTTAGAAGTAAGGACAAAGCATTAGATAAAAACAGAAATTATAATGAAAACGATTCTAAAATAATTGCTTTATCTATACTTGATAATTACTTAAATAAATTAACTCCATATACTGAAAAGCAAAAAGATAAAAGTAATCTTGAATTTAAACCCGATACCTTTATTTTAAAAAGACTTTATGGAAATAATTCTACTAATGATGTAGATTTTGCTAAAGATTATAGTGATGTAAACGAATCTGGTGTTATTGTTTCTAATACTGGTAGATTAAATGCAGTAATTCCTCAATTACAAGAATATATAAATCAATATTATTCTGTGGTAAATGATGATAATTTATTTTCACAACTCCAAAGTAAATCAAATGTTCCTTCTGAATTTACAGATTGGGGAGATTTTAAAAACTATATAAATAATATTCATAACGCTCTTATAGATAATAAGCTTACTGAAGAAGAATTAAAATTATTTAATAGAAGTGCTTTAAAGGATTGGTTTAATATTCCAGCACATAAAAAGCCAGTTATTGATACTTCTTCTAATACAGCAAACACTTCTTCTAATATAAATATACCAACAGAAGAAAACACTACTGTTATTAATGAGGATAAGACAAATGTTTCTACAGATACTACAGAAAAAAATAATGCTTTAGTAGAACCAACTGAACAAAATAATAGTGAAAAAGAAAAACCTGCTGCGGATTATTCTAATAACTATGGTTATAGAATAACTATGCAGGATTTGCTTGGAGAAGATGAATCTAAATGGAATGAATATCTGCAAGAACTGTCTAATTATAAAGTAGAAATATTTAAGAGTACAGCTAATGTAGATAAAGAAAGAATTAATATTATAGATAAAATATTAAACAATGACTTAGATAATATTACTTTATCTGATGTTTATAAATTAAGTATTATTTCTACTTTACATATTGGTAGAGATAAAGAAAATAATATTAAGCCGATGTTTTATCCAGCCCATAAAAATCTATTAAATGGATTACTTGGGAATTCTTTTAATGAACCTAAAGATGAGGTAGATAAATATATTTTTAATCAGTTATCTAACAATCTATATGATTTACAGGGAAAAAAGATAATTAATCCATTTAATTATATTGGACCTATTGATATATATAAGTCATTAAATCTAACTGGTGTTGGTAAAAATAATTCATTTACTGTGGTACCATCTAATAAGGGATATTTTTATACCTATGCTGATAAAACTACTGGTAATTATTTACAATGGTTTAATCCTAAATTATCTTTAACAACTAATAAAGATGGAACATTAAACATTACTATAATTCCTACAAATCCTAAGGAAGCAAAATTTGATGTTCCATTATATGCTTACGAAAATCAAAATAAAGGTACTGTTGAAAAAAAGCAAATGGGTGGTAGATTATATAGTAACACTAATGTTACTTCAGGTAATAACTGGTATTCAATTTTAGGAAGTGTTTCTTTACCTAAATTATATAATAAGCTTAATTCTGCTTCTCCAGAGGAATTAAAGGATCTTGTTTTTACAATAAATAATTTACAAGACATATATTCTGGAGAAAGTAAAAATTATCAAGCTTTACAAGATAAAAGTAAGGTACAATTTTCTTCAAATACTAAAAATTATCAACAGATGATTCATAGAACACCTTGGTTAGATGAACTTATAAATAATCCATTGCATACAGCTCAGGAACAAGGTATAATTAAACATAGAGGTAATACTGGAGATAATAGAGCAAGTACAACAGATGATGGTTTATGGGGAGAAAAAACTGAATTAAGAACTATTATAGGAAAAGTAAATAGTATTCCTAAAGAAGTATTTGACGGATTAAACTCTAAATTACGTTCATTAAACTTAGAGATTTATGGTGATGAAGAGTTAGGTGTAAATAAACTTAGATGGTTAAAAGATCCTAATACATTAAAACAAATAGCTCCTTCAACATTAGAACAACAATCATCTAATAATGATCCTACTATAATTAACGATAACACCCAGTTAAATGCAGGAACTGTAGCAGAAAATCCACTTAATAATACTAACATTAATAGTAAAAAATATACTGAAAGATCTCCTAAAGTTGATTTAACAACTCTTGGATTAGGGTTAAAAACTATTAATGATTTAGAACAACCTCCTAATTTAACTCCAAAGGATCCTATAAGAAATAATGCTATAGTTACAGATAACTATGCTTTACAGGTTGCTGATAATCAAAGAGCCTCTGAATTTAGGGATGTTTCTACACAAATGTTAAGGTCAAATCCTGAAGATTATTTATCTAGGATGACACAAATTTCTGATAGTAATGCTAAAGCACAACAGACTGTAGATGCTCAAAGAGAGAATTTACTATTACAGCAACGAGATAAGGTAATGGCTACTGAAAATGCCAATAATAGAAATGCTGTAGAGACTGCTAATATAAATTCTCAAATAGCAGATAGCGTTACTCTCGGAAGAAACCAATTTAGGAATCAGCGAAGAAATAAGATATTTACTAATATAGATAAATACCTTAGAACTTGGGCAACAAAGGGTGATATGCGAGACAGAGAAAACTTTGAAATTGATAAAAATCTTGCAATTAAAAATGCTGTTGATTCTTTATATGATGAACCTGCTAAACAAGCTATGCTTAATGCTTGGAATTCTGAAGAAGGTAATAAACAATATAACACATTTGAAGAATTACTTACTGATGCCAATTATTTAAATGGTGTTAAAACAGATGGTACAGCTTCTTCAACTGCTCAAATGAGTTCTCAATATCAATCTGATATAAGAACAATTAAAAATAAGGTTAATGAATCATTTTATACACAATGGAAAAATAGAACCCATATTTATGATTTATTTAACTTTAATAGAGGAGGTAAAATTGTAGAATATCTTTCTAATGGTGGAAGAACATATTCTGAAAGACGTTGGAAAGAATTAACCTCTTTAGAAGAACGTAAAAATAGAGAAAAACGAAAAGAGTATAATGATTTTATAAAAGAATATAATAGAAGTATTAGACATGAATCTATGTTAAATTATAGGAAAGATAGAGATATGGCTGCCTTTATTGCTTCAATATATTCTAAAGCATTAAATAAATAATATATGAAACTATATCAATATGGGGGTACTGCTACTCAAATGCCTGATTGGACACCTACCCCAATGTTACCAACTGCTGGAGAGGATAGTTATATGCCATATCCAGGTATGGAAGATGAATCTAAAAAACAACAAGCACCAAAAGCTGAAGATTTATTACCAAAAGAATTATTAAAGAAATTTGTTTCAGAAGGATTACCTAATGATGTAGATGCAACATTAAAATATTTAAACAGTATTCTTAATGCATATACAGTAAGTACATCATTAAATCCTGTTGATATGAATAATTCTTATATAAATATGCTTAGCTTAGTAAATAAGACAATACATAACAAAGAAAAATGGTTAAGTATATCTAAATCAATGGAAGAAAATAATTCTTTTGGTGAGATAGCAATTACTACATCAGGCCATGGAGTAGCACAAATGCAAGATGGATCTATTACTTTAGTATCTCCTACTGATATTAGTAAAAATAATGGAAAGTTTAGGCTGCTTACAAATAGTGAGTTAATGCAACTTAGAGCTAGGAAGGATAGTTTAGCTTTTGAATATAATTTATTTGATACACTTGATTCTAATGTTTCTCCAGATAAACTTAGAACATGGCTTTTTGGTTACCTTGATAAAGCAGGTAAACAAACTTATGAAAGAGACGGAGATATGGCTATCCTTAGAGATGATAAATTAAATATTCAAAATATTTCTTCTATAACTTCTCTATTACAAGATAAGGAAGTTATTCAAGAAACTATACAGCTTTTAGATCCAAATAATCCAAAAATGTCTATGTATAGTGTTGATAGAAAATATTCTTCAAAGGCTAAACAACTATCTGATATTATGCAAAGTGTTGTTGCATTAATGCCTCAGAATTATAGAAACTATCTACAGTTAAAAGCTGCTTCAGCTGGTATGGATCCAAGTAATGGTTCTTCTTCTATTTTATTATCAATTCTTTCTGGTATGGATGTAACAGAAAATTCTGTTAAGTTTAGTACTATAAAGCAATCAGAAAAGACAAATGGTGCTAGTGGTTCAACATCTAAGGAGAAATTTACTAATGCTAATCCTGTTATGTTAGAACTTACTGCTGATAAAAAGCCAATTGAAATTTCTATAGGTAAAGATGATATTAAGATATTTGCTACAGGTATTAATACTGAAGGATTCTTTAAGAGAGATATGACAAGAACTTCTGGAAGAACTTGGAATGATGTTGTACAAAATTCTCATATATCTTCTTTTGCTAAGATGACAGAAGGATTTGTTTTCTCTGGTAAAGCAGATGAGCCAACAACAATTGATATTAAGGATATTGATTCTGATGTACAATTTGCTTCTGATGAATATGCTTTAGTTAATTTACCAGTAAATGCTAATGGTAAGGTTGATTGGAATAAGATTAAACCTACAACTGAAGTAGTTAAGCATTTCGAGAAAAATAAGAAGAAATATCAATATTATGACCAAAATGGTACTATAAGACTTAAACCAGAAGGTGACAGATATGTAGAAAATGTCTTAAAGAAATATCCCTATTTAGTATTTGATGAAAATACTATGCATTTTACTTATGCTAATACAGCAATGAAGAAATTCTTAGTAGCAAATATTAATGTTGGTGTAAATACTGGTGGATTCTGGAAGAGTGATAGTAAGAAAACATTAAGTAATGATATTGATTACTTTGGTCATGAATCTAAAGAATATACAACTAAAGATTCTAGAAAACGTTTTGCTAGGGAATTAGGATATACTGAAAAAGATGGAGAAGTATATGATAAGATTATATCTACTGTTGTGTATATACCAGTTGATGAAAACGACATACAAAACAGAACCCCATATTTCTTTAATGCAGATATTCCACAAGTACCTACGCAAACACAACAGGATTTGGAACGTAGTAGAATGATGAGAAAAGAACAAGAAGCTGCTCATCCTGATAGACGTATTCAAATTATAGGTGGCAAATCAAGTGATTTAAACGATGAATAAATATTATTAAATGGAAAATAATAACGTAAAAGAGTTTGACTTTTTTCTGTTAAATCAGGATAATCCAGAAGCAACAACATTAGATTATACTGAACAAGGATTCTCTGGAGTTAATACACAGTTATTAACTCCAGAAGAATATAAATCTAAAAAATCAATTCAAGAAAGATTTCAAACAGATAATGGAAAATTTGATGAAGTAGCTTTTAATAAGGCTTATAATACTGCTTTATTTGAATACAATAAGTTAGTAAATCCAGAAGAAGCTTATCCTGAAGTATATTCTTATTTAGATTCTAGAGCATATAAAAATCCAGAGAAACCTAAAATAGTAGTAAATCCATTTAGTACTTATGTATTGCCATCCTATAATACATTTGAACAAGATATTGGTATTGAGGCTATAAATAAAGTATCTGATCCTACTAAAACTGTTTCTGAGATAGCACAACATAGAAAGATTTATGATCCTGAAACAGGAGAATTTATAGATAAAACTCCTGAAGATTTAGGATTAAAGTATCTTTTTAATGATAATTTATTTTTGGCAACTTGGGATGAAGATGGCACACATATAGATGTATACGGAAATGAAGTAAAGCATGCTAAAGGTGAATATAAATTAGATTCTGATAATAAGCCTTATTATGAATTTCAAAGAGGAAGAAATCTTTCTGGAAAACAAGTATTAGGTGTTGGTAATATCTTAACTAAAGAAGATACTTTAGCAAATGAATTTGATTTCTTTGATAGTGATGATATTAAAAAGACAGTTTTTGGATCTTTTATGAAATCTGTAGCCAATACTGTTCCATATTTTATTCCTTATGTTAATGTTGGAATAGTAGCTAAAGATATAATAGACTTAATACCTTCTGCTATAGGTATGGGATATGGTGTTCTTACAAATAAAGAAGAACCAGAATGGTTAAATTTCTGGGAAGGATTAACTAAGAAAACTAATGAAACAGGTGTTTCTCAGTATTCACAGGAGAATATGATTACATGGGAAAACTTGTTTAGTCTTGCTGGAGATGTTGTTGTTCAGTTAAAGGGTCAAAACACTATATTTAAAGCCTTTCAAGGAAAAGCTGAAGCTAAGTTTGCAAAACAAGCAGAATCTGCTTTTAAGAAGTATGAGGATAAATTAGAGGAAGTTACAGAAGTAATTCATAAAGTTGATAATGCAGGTAAGTCTGTAGAAGTACCTGTTAAGATGATTAAACTTGATGGAAAGCTTTATAATATCTCTAAAGATGAATTACGAAATGCAGTTGAAATGGCTGCTAAAGCAGAATCCTTTAAGGGTGTTTATAGTAAAACTGGAGAACAAATGTCTAAAGCTTATATGGCTTTAATGTCTGCTTCTAATTCTTACTGGGATGCAAGAGAAGCAGGATGGGATCCAAGAATGGCTGGATTAATAGGATTAACTTCTACAGCTATGTATAGATCTATTCTAGAATTACCTTATTCTGAATGGATATTCCCAAATAAGGAAATAAATACAATAGCCACCAGAAAGACTATACAAGATGTTTTAAAAGATACTAAGATATTAGAAGCTGGTATGAAAGCTTCTAAGAATCCAACACCTGGTATTATAAACGGTTTCCAAAAGCAATTCTTAAAAGAATCTAAGGTTGCTTATGAAGCTAATAAGAAGTGGTATAATAAGTTTATAGATAAACTTACTAAGGGTAAAGTAAAATCTATAGATCAAGCAATCCAAGAATCTGAACCTAAATATATTAGGAGTGCTAAAACATTCTTTTCTAATATAGGAGCTGAAGCTTTGGAGGAAGATACCGAGCAATTAGCACAAGACATGATTTATGATGGATTTTCTTTCATAAATGATGTTTTTAAAACTAACACAACTGGTGAGGTTGAAAATATGGCTTCTTGGAGAAATGGTACATTTATCCAAGAATATGTAATGAATGCTTTGGGTGGTGCTATTGGTGGTGCTGTTGGTGGTATTACTAAAGTACAAAACATAGGTAAGTTATATAAGGGAAACGGAAATGCTGATCAAAATCTTATAACAGCTATACGTAATGGTCAAAAAGACGAGCTTATAAAAGAAGTTAGAAATATACAAAATACAAAAGACCATTCAGGAAATATGGGTGGTTTTGGTAGTAATATATTGTCTATGGAAATAGATGATGAATTAAGTACTGATTCTAACTATGTTTTTAAAGCTGCTAATGATAAGCTTAAATCTCAAAATGATACTATTGCAGATGCTTTAGTAAACCAAATAGAACTTACTTCTAAGATTCTTGGTGAAGAGGATTTAGACTTTACAAATAAGGATGTTGTCCAGAAAATACTTGAAAAGGAAATTAATTTTGGAAGAATATATTCTTTAAGTTCTACTTCTCCTGTATTTACTCAATTATTAAGAGATTATAATGATTTAACAACAGCAATTGTTCAAACAAGGTTAGATTTAAATAATCTTGAACCTCTTACTGATATGCAAAAGCGTAATGCTTCTGAAAAAGAAATAGAGGATGTAAATGTTAAGAGACAGTTTTTACAGAAAGAATTAGAAGAATTACGTAAAAAGAGAACAGATTGGTTAGAAGAAGGTTCTAAAGCTAGAGAATATGCTTCTTTAATTTTATATAGTTTAAAACCTAGTTTAAGAAGCTTAGATACTCCTATAAATGTAGATGAATTTGCTTTATTTAAGTATGGTGTTTCTATAGATGATCTAAATGAAAGAGACACTGAGTATGTACAAGACAAGTTTGACGAATATCTTAAAAATGGTGGTACAGATATTTTAAGAATGCAGCATAAGAAATTTATGCAGTTAAATGAAGCATTATCACCAACATTTAGGGAAATTCTTAATACAGAAGCTACTCAAAATTTAAAAGATTCTGAAGAATTTATTTCAGAATCAATTAAAGATATGATTAAGGAAAGTCAGGATAGTGGTATTTTTTCTGCTAAAGAAGCAGAAGAATTACGTAAGAAACTTTCTTTTGATGATGTATTTACCTTATTAACAAATAAAGGAGATTCTAAAGGAACATTACAAGTAAAAACAAACTTTGTAAAGAAAGTTTATGATGCTTATAAAAATGGCAGAATAAAAACGTTACCAAAAAATATTGTATCTACATTAGATAATATATTTGAATGGTTTGATACAATACAACGTCCAAGTGTTACTTTACAAAGTGCTTATGAACGTAATTTATATAGTATAGATGAGCTTATTCCTATAAAGAAAATAAATAGTGGTGAATTTAAAAGTAATACTATTACTGAAAATGATGTAAGAGCTATTGTTGGTTTACTTAGCTTTGTTAATTCTGATTTATATTTAAAGAATAAGGATAAGTTAGACAGCATATTTGGATTAAATAAAGGACAAGACTATAACTTATTACAAGCTTTACAAGAATTTAAAAAATTCTTAAAGGATGAAAATATTACCAAAGCTTCTAATGAAGAAGTAATACATAATATAAACAATATTTTTAGTCCTTTTATTTCTAAAGAATTAATACCAACAATTTCTTCTTTTATAAATAATTCTATAAAAGATGGTAGAATTAAAGATACAGCTTCTATATATTCTTTAGTATCAGAAGAAATATTAAAAAGTCCAGAAGGATTAGCTTCTTTAAAATCTGCAATAACAAGTAATCCTTTCTTTGCATTACCTATTATTACAGCATGGTATAATGATTTAATTCCTGAAGATGACGGAAAACCAGAGGAAAAATATAAGAAATCTGGTATTACTAGGAATAGTTTTTCATTAACTGATAAAAAAACTTTATTAGAGATTCTAGATTCAGATTATAGATTAGATTTTGATATTAAAAATGGTTTTAATTTAGAAAAATTATTAAGTGATTCAGAAAAATTTAATAGGGATTTAAAGGGCTATTATCATGAAGATATTCTAGCATTATCTACTGAAAGAATTCATACAATGATAGATAATATGGCTAAAAGTGATGGCTATTTAATATCTTTTATTAATGAATTACTTAATAGAAATAATTTCATTTTAACCCAAAATGCTAATGCAGCAGCTATAAATACTTTTGTTGGTGATACTTCACAAATAAAACCAGAAGTGGTAGAAGAATTGTCTAAATTGTTTATTGATGAAACTTTAGATAATGACCAAAAGAAGGAATTATCTGATATGTTTACTGAGATAAACACTATGGAAGCAACTTCTGAAGGAGAATTATTACAAACTTTTCTATCTAAAGTACCTAAGAAATTACTTGATGAATATGATTTATCAGCAGATTTTATAAGAAAGTTGTTTACCGAAGTAGATTCTTTAAAAGAGTATATACTTCCCGGAGAAATGTCTGATAAAATATTATCTACATTAAGACTAATAGATAGATTTAAACAGGTTGTTTGGGCAGCTATAAATAATCCAACTACTTGGGGATATGATTTTGGGTTTAACTCTGATTTAAATACTCTTAATAATAATCTTTCTTCTGATTTTAAGGGTACTGATTTAGGAGTTATTACAGACCAACAAGGATATTTATTACTTGATTATTTAAGTAATATACAAGCTAAATATCAAACTGCGTATAATCTTTCTGAATACAATAAAAATAATATTATAAACTTTGTTCCAAAAACAAGATTAGCTGTATATTCTACTTATGCTAAAGATTTGTACCGTTATTGTCAAGATCTTGGTATTGATTTAACTGAATATTCAGAAGACTATGATACAATAGCTAAAATAGTTATTGATAATGATTATGATAATCAAGATCTACAGAATAAAGCTTTTACTTTATTTGAAACTTTATCTAATAAGATAAGGAATTACTATTCTACTTTTACTTCTAACGAGGAAATTATTAAAGATCTTATAGATAATTTATCCAATAATGATTCTTTACAAGGTAAAACTAGACAAGAGCTTTCTAGAGGTATATCAAATAGTATAAGTCCATTCTTCAAAGAAAGCACTGCTCACGATAATATTCAGATATTACTTACTATAGTTAGTACTACTGATGAAGATATAAAAGATATTTATGAAAGTGTAAAATCTTTTGATAATGTTTATCCAACAACAGAACAAATTGAATCTATTAAAGGTAATATTGGATTCTTAATAAATCCAGAGTTATGGGGTGAATATATAAGATATATTCATAGTCAAAACTGGTCAAGTGATTTAAGTAGTTCACCAGTACTTGATACTATAAGAATTATAAATACTGGTCCAGGAGCTGGTAAAACAACAGCTATGATGAAAACATCTGTAAAATATTACTTAGATCATAATCCAGATAGATCTGTAGCTATTCTTGGAGTTATACCTTCTCATGTAAAGAGAGCTGGAGATTCTTTAAAAGAACTTCCTAATTCTGATAGAATTAATTGTAACACAGATACTTTACAAGAAATATTTAATCTTTATCAAACACCTCCAGTATCTGGTTCTGCTAAAGAAGCACAAGCTAAGTCTGGTGAAATAGTTGATGGAGATATAACTTATAAATATAATGGAAAGGTAATTCATTATCAAGATGTAGCAGAAGGAAGTGAAGAGAAAACAGGAGTTGCATCTGCTTTTTATGAAATAACCTCTACAAAGGATTCTTTTAAAGAATTATTTGGTAAAGAAGATCCTTTAAATAATGTTGATGTTATTATTATTGATGAAGCAACTTATTTAAGTCAATCTCAATTAGTAATATTAAATCATTATGCCAAACTAACTGGTAAGAGTCTATTATTATTTGGAGACACACATCAACCAGGAAATGATTCTAGTTATATAATAAATCAAGCTATTGGTAATCCTTTAAATATAGGAACAAGAATTAGTTCTAATTTTAGAAGTGGTTCTAAAGTTAAAAGGACAAACCAAAATAGAATAAACACAATAATTGAACAAACAGAACATGTTCTTAATGATGCTGATGTAGATGAAATAACCACTGTAGTTGATAAGACTATTCCATTAGATTTTTCATTAGCTTTTAATGAAACAACAGTTCAAGGAGATAAATTAATTTTAGAAAGTAGACTTAACTCTGAAATATTAGATAAGGAACTGCCTAAAATTTTAAAACTAAATGGTAAAGATGAGTTTACTTATGCTGTTTCTTATGATTCAGATGAAGCAAAACTTTCTGCTGAAGATTTTAAATCTAAATTAGTAAACAGTGGAATACCCGAAAGTAAAATAACTTTAGTATCTCAAAAAGATATTCAGGGTTCTGAGTTTACCTATGTATTTAGTTTTGTTGACTTAAACCTAAATCCAGATTTTGCTGTATATAATAATTTAGGTAATTTAAGAGTGATAAATATGTTAGCTTCTAGAAGTAGAAAGGGAACTTTCATAATTACTCCTGAATCACAACCTATAAAAGAAGAATTAGTAGATAAAGATTCTGTATTTGATTTATTTAAAAACTTACCTGAAGTAGCTAAAGAAAACTTCTTAAACCAATTTGAGTTATTATCTTCTATAGAGTTAGAGGATGATACTCAACAAGAAGGTGATGGTGAATCAGAAGATGGGGGTAATCAAGGTGATGGTGGTAAACCAAGTGGTAAAAATCCACCTAAAAACCCAATAGATGAATCCAAACCAACCAAGAAAGATATAGATAATAGATTTGTTGATACAACACCAAAGCCAGGTGTTGGACAAACAATTAGTACAGAAACTACTTTAGGTAGTGGTAAATCTGGAGAAGATTCTATTCAGGATTCTTTTGGCAATCTTACAGAAAAAACTCCAAGAAAGGAAGAGTTATCTAGAATAGCACAAAAAGATAATGTTGATGTAGCTGATTTATATCAAATACATACTTCTGCTGTAGCTTTGGGATTACCAAGAAGTACTACTAATGGTAAATATAATATTAAAGAAACCGCAAATAATTCAACAGATTTAAGAGACATAGTTGCTTTATGTTATTTATTTGGCAAATTTCCAAATACAAGCAAAATATCTTTGGAAAAACTTTTGCGTACTTATGGTTCTAATAATACAGAAGGTTTTGATTTTATAGCTGAAAGATCTAAATTTATAGATTTCTTTTATCATATTATTAATCCTGCTAATGATATAACAGATTTAGATGAAGCATTTATAAATTATTTTGGTAATATTACTAAGAATGTTAAGAATGTTAGGTTAGCAATCCAATCTGGACAGAATCCTAAATATAATCTTTTCTTAGAAAGTAATAAAACCATAAATGATTATGTAAATACTCTAATGATTTCATTTGATGTAACAGATGAAAATAATAAAGTTTTAAAAACCTGTTCTATATCATTAGGTAAGTTTAATTACATAAGTACACAAGATAATTTAAGTCCAAACAAAGAAGCTCCAAATAGGTTTAAATTCTGGAATACTGTCTTTGATGATAAGGCAACACTGAAAGAATCAACTATTACACCTATAGAATCTTTAGAGACTATTAGAGAACTGTTTCCTGCTAATCTTAACTTAGATTTTGGACAAAGACCTTATTTTGAAAAGTTTAAGGATGATGAAAAAGTCCCAATAACAGGTGTTAGAAAAAATACTAAAATAACTAAGGGAACTTTTTTAGTAACTCAAAAAGCTGCTGGTTCAAAGGCTTATGATAGATTATGTAAGGAATTAAATATAAAAGGAGTTGATAGAGGAAGAGAACGTCAGTTCCTTGTTAAATTCCAATATTCAAGGTCTTATACTTCTAAGGATGTTAATGTAACAGAAGATAATATTTATGAATTATATGGTCAAACTGTTAAAGATAAAAATGGTAATGAATATCCTGCATATCCTTGGATAAGACCGATACTAGTATCTAGAAGAGAAATAGATAAACCTGCTTTAGTTAAATCTGTAAAAGAATATATTGATAAATTTCCATATAAAACTAAAAAGGACGATTTACAAAAAGCATTTAAAACTCTTATAGCACCAAGATGTTTGACAAGTAGTCAAATAGAATCTTTCATTAAAAATATTTATGATAATGTATTAACTGGTGAAGATACTATACATAAAAGAGTAACTAGAGATATGCTTGTTAGACTTCTTAGACCTATAGATGATAAGGAGTTTGAACTATATAATCATATAAGTACTAATGAAGCAACAAAAAAGTTTGTTGATGAGGTATTAGCAACAAGAGAAAAGCAATTAAAGGATGAAGGTCAATATATAGATTTATTTGATAGAATTGATTTACCAACTTTAATTTACTGTCATATTATGGCAGTAAGAGATGCTTTAACAACAAGAATTGGATTTAGTGAGTTAGCACAAGAGTCAGATATTAAAAGCTTTAATGAAATGTTTATGGACTATCTTAAAGTTGCTGATGTTACTACAGAAGCAAATTCTGCTAGATTGTTCCAAGAAGCTAAAATCACAAAAGAAGTTGGTAATGAAACTAAAGTTTATGTAGTAGATATTCCAAATAATTCTGTATATATAGCTGGATTACCTGTTGGTGAACAGTTTTATTTAAATACAAAGGTATTTAATGAGAGTGGACTTATTAATCAATCTATACAACCAACACCACCAGTAAATAAACCTGAATCTGTTTTCCCTAGTTTTAATGATATATCTGTAGGTAATCTTAAAACTGTTGGCAAAATGCAAATGGCATATGGAGAATCTGCAAATATTTATGCAACAAGTAAGGAAAATATTGCTGAAATATTAGAGCTAAGAAAAAACGGAGATTCAACCCTTGAAGATAAATATTATTGGATTGAACTTAATAAAGGAAATTTCTATTTTATAAGTAAAGATGAAGTTGATTTTGATGTTCCTATTGTTTCTGAATTACAAAGTGTATATGATTATGAGGGAATACTTGTTAAAAAAGGAACAACTCTTATACTTACAGATAAAGACAATAGACCAAATCTTCTTAAATATGCTGTTTGGTCTTTATTGGGAATAAATGATAAAGTTATTAATTCTTTAGAAAAAGATTTTATTAGAATTAAAAAAATAGTGGATAATGCTGGAGAAGAGATTAAGGTAGAATTATTTATAACACCAGAAGAAAATTGTCCAGATATTAATATTGATGCACAAAATATAGTTAATACTGTTTCTGTTAGGTCCAATATTATTACAGATATAATTAGTAAAAACCCTAAGCTATCTGAAAATATTGAACAGCTTCGTGTAAATGCAACTTATGATTATTTTAATTCTGAAGATTTTATTGTTATTTTCCAAAGAGAACCTGGTAAAAGATATGCTTCAAATCAAGAATCTTTGATAAAACGATTAGAAAAGGATGATAATTATGAGCTTACTTCTATTAATTTAGATGGTAGTACTATTAAAATTTATACCTTAAAGGATAAAGTTGAATCTACAACTTATTCAAAAGAAGAAATTTCTGCTATAGAAAATTCTGCAAAAGAATCTAAGTTTATTGTAGAAGAAGATGATATTACTAAACAAGAAGGTATTGTGTTTATAGGTAATGATATATCTAATATGATTAAATTACCTGAATATCAGTACTATTCTTTCTTAGATAATCTCATAAAATTAAATGATAAATTAACTAAGTTAAATTTTGTTTTATTCTTTAATGACGGTGTTTGTACAAATAAAACTGATACAGGATTTTTCTCTTCTCCAGAAGAGTATCATGTTATATCAAAATTAAAAACTGATATTTCTAAACAATTACTTACATTTAAATCTGATGAGGGAGATGATACCCTATTTGATTTAAATAATCCAAAAATGTTTAATATTTCTAAAACAGGAATTTCTGAAAAAGACTTAACAGAAATTAAGGAATATGTTGAAAAAATTTGTAATTTAGTGTCTATTAATAATGGAAGTATTAATGATAATTGCTTATAATAAAATGTATGAATAATTGTAAAATACATCAAAACATAAGTAATAGTATACGGAATTTAACCAGGAAAGTTGTCTTAGGAGAATTTTCCAATACGGATATATATTCCGTATACTATTCTTTTAAAAATAATTCTGCATATGGTGGGTATAAAACTTTCACCAGTACCTTGAAAACAGAACTTATGGGTTCTTTAAAGAGTCTCTCTAATGATAAAAAATTCATATTTAAGTATAAAGAGAAGTATGGTATATCAAAAGACACAGAAATTACCCTAAAAGAAATAGTAAAATCTTTTATAGATAATATGCCTGAGGAAATTGAAGAAAAGCGTCCTATTAACTTAGCTTCTTATCTTACTGATAAATTTGGTGAAATAGAAGCATCAGCAGAGAAAACTCTTTCTTCTGATTTGGATCAGGTATTAATTCCTTTATTTAAAGATAATAATATGAATGTATTATCTTCTTTAAAGAAAGTTAAACAGAGTTATAAAGATTTAATTTTAAAGGCCTTAATAAATGAGGATAAAATAAACAGGGATAATTTTGAAGATAACATAATGACACAAATTGTAAATATGTGTCGTACTTATTTTAACTATAATCCTAAAGATCAACCTATAAAATCTTTTATAACTGTTTTAAAACAAAATATTGAGAATCCAGATTATTTAGGCACACTGTCTTCAGATGCTATTAGAGCTATGTCTTTAATTTGCTATTTAGATTTATTTGCAATGGATAAATCTCCTGAATTAAAACCAATTAATTCATTAATATCTGTAAATCCAAATAAAGAATTAAAGAGAGGTAAACTTAGAATAAATAGTGATGTTGGTAAACATTATAATCAATTTGCTGATGAAAATGAAGATGGTGTAGAATATCTTGGAACAATTGCTGTAACTTGGTTAAGTAGTTTAAAATCAAATGTAGGGTTACCTATAGATTATAAATTAGTAATAGGAGCTTTTAATAAACTTAAAGCCGTTACTCCTATTATAGATAATAAGGGTAATAGATTAACAGATGATAAATATATGATTAAAATATTAGATTTAGATCATATAAAAACATCTAATTTAACAGAAATGGAACAACAAGCTTTATTTTCTTTTAGGGAAGCTTTAGTTCAATTAAGCCCAAATAATGTAATAGAAGAACTATTTAAACCAGATACTTTATCAAATACCATTTTACACAGCCTTATAATTACACAGAACCAAGATTATAGTGTAATTACTGTTTCTTCTGATGGAAATATAGAAGTACAATCCTTACAGGATAGGGCTAATGAAAATATGGTTTATAATGTAAGAGATATTGTAAACAGTAAAACAACAATGTTAAAGGATGATATTACTGATCCTTTAAGTACTATAAGCAAAGATGATGTTGAAGTTGAATTAAAACCAGCAGCTAATAAAGGTACTTTTAATATAGATTCTTATACCTTAACTATAAATGGAATCACTAAAAATATATTAGATTTAGTAGATAGTGGATCTGTTCTTAATTATCTTAATCCAGAAGGTGGTGTATATTTATTTGAATCTCATAACTTAGAGAGTTTTGCTGAAAACATTTATAGAGAATTAAATGAAATTGCTAGTAGAGAAGAAATATCTGAAGATGAGATAAGCGATGATTTAAAGTGGACATTGGCAATTTTAAATAAATATAGTGGATTTGATTTTACTTTAGAAGGATTAGCTGATAGAAATAACGGCTCTGATTATTTTGCAAGTGGTGATATTATATTTAATGCTATTAGTCAAACAAAACAAACAGGAAGATATAATGTTACCAATAAGTTAAAAGCTTTCTTGAGTGTTGCTATTCAAAATGCATTTACTTCTAATATATCTGTATCTCAAGAACACGAACAAGAGTTAGAGGATTTTAAACAGCAAGCTTTAGGTAAAGATTCAGGTAAATTTAGAAGAGCTGTTGATAACTTTGGTAATCTACAAGCTACTTCGGATTGGCCTGCTCTTAAATTTATTGCAACCTTACAATCTATTATAAATCTTGATGGTGTATCTTCTGTAATACGTGTGGATAGAGAAATTTCTTATGCTAAAAATCGTGTAAGAAATATGGCTTCAGATCCACAACTTGTTATGGCTAGAGAATTATATGAATCTGGAAAGGATATTAGAAAACATAATTTATTTGTAAGAGAAAAAGGTTTAGGGCAAGGTATTGCTACAGATGTACTTGAACCATCTATGCAAATTCCAGCTGTAATATTAGATGGGGAAACAGTAGAATTAGCAACAATTTCTTCTGAAGATAGGGCTAAACTAGAAAGAAATCTGTTTGATGATGCTTTTAAGTTTAAAGAATATAAGAGCAATGTTACAAAAAGAACAGTATATATTAATCCATTAACTATTTCAGATAAGACTTCTTGGTATTACACTGGAATAAACCTAAACAATGTTGTTTTAAATAATGACACTATTGATTTAGGTGAAGCATTAAATAATTTCTTTGGAGAAGGTGCTAAAGTTGATAAAGATGGTTTTATAAAGTTAAGCAATACTTTATTATTAGAGATGGTTGATTCTGTATTTGCTCAAGTACAAGCAACACAAAAGCAAGTATTTGAAGATTATTATAATCTATTTAATTTTTTAATCGCAAAGATTAATGATAATAATACAGATTCAACAGAACTAAAGACCATTATAGATAAATATCCAAATTTAATTTCAAAATTAAAGAATGGAACCTATAGCTCTAGTAAGAAAAATCCTATAAATGTCTTTAAAAATGCTTATGAAGACTTTATAAATAGTGAAGAAACTTATCAAGATAAAGTTACTTTAGCTACAGCGTTCTTACAACTTAATGTTGAGGATGTAGCTAATCTAGTAAAGGATCTTCAACATTTACCAAAAAGTTTATTTGGTTTAGACGGTAAAAATTATTACCCAAACTTTGTAGAAAATATCCATTATACACCACAGGGAATAAGTACTTATACATTACTTCAATCATTATTATATGACTATGTAAATCAGGATGAGAATAATGAGAATAGATTAGATAGGTTATTACATTCAAACCTATTCCATTCTATTACCAGTAATATGTATTTAAAGGATAGGAATAAGATACAAAAGTTAGAGGAAATTAAAGACTATTTATATGCTTTAACATATGATCTATTAAAGAGAAATTATTTAAATCTTACCTTGGGTATATCTTCTGGATATTCTAAAAGAAATCTTAAAAAGGATGTCTTAAATGATATTGATTTAAATACTTTATCTTATAAAAAAAATAGTGAGAATACCCATAAATCTGTTGTTAAATATGAATCAGAATTATACGGAACTATGGCAAAACGTGCTGTTCCATTCTCTGCTTCTATTATAACTCCAACTTATTATGGAGCAAAGGGTGTTGGTAAAGTATTAAATATGGCGGTGTTAGATGAAACGTATATTAACTTAACCAATTACTCTGGTATTACAGATTCTTATGATGCAACAGATGGTTCTGTATTAATGAATCCATTATACACTAAATTTTTAAATAATAGCTTTGGAGAATCTAGAGTTGATGAGGAACATTTAAAAATTTTTGGTGAGCTATACGATAAAAGATTAGGAACACCCTTATTAGCAAAATGTGCTGGTTTTCCTTTAACAAATGGTGTATTAAGAGATTCTTGTATTGACGATGATTCTGCTTTAAGAACCTTTAAGAAGATGTTAAACAGAAAGTTAGATGCTGATACAACATTACTCTTATATAGAACATTAGGAAAATATTTCAATCAAGAAGGTATTAAGAAACCTTATATACCTTTAAATAAGTTTACTAACAATTCTTTTTATAATAGAATTTTAGATGCTTTAGCTAATTCTGATACTTCTTTTGATTATGTACAATTAAGTGATATTAGTATAAAGGAAAATGGAGAAGTTATTATAAAATTGCTTGGTATAGACAGTAATAATCCAACATCTGTATTTGAATTACAGGATATTGTTTTACCAATAACAGAATATAATACTCTATTTTCAATATGGGAAATTCTTGGTGGAGCCTTTTCCAAAGAATCATTTGGAGGAAATTATGGGGAATATTCCTTAAATACTTTATTTGATTGTTTAATGAATTTAGCTTCTGATGAAGAAACTGCCCCTATAGTTGAAAATATTAGGGATAATATGACCCATATTGCTGGACATAAATCTGGTTTAAAGGTTGGTGCAGGAAATGCTAATACTATGGATCCTAAATATGATGATGAAGAGTTTAATTATTCTGTAACAGATTCTTCATTCTTTGGTATTCAGGGAAACTTTGACCATCCAACTGACGATGCAGATATATCCTCACCAACACAGATGATTTCCTTAATTTCTCAGGGTGTTCAAACAAATGAACAAGCACAAATTCTTTATAATGATTTATCTAAACTTATTATGTCTGAATATAAGTCATTTGGAATTGACTTAACTTCTGACACTTATGATAAATTAATTTCCTCATTAAGTGGTTTATTTACCCAATTAAATTTAAATGCAAGAGAAGGTAATTTACAGCAAATTGCAAAGGCTTTTGTAGATAAAGAAGGAGATTTTAGAGATATTCTTAAAGAGGGAATTCCTTTTAGTTCTCCAGATGTATTTAATCAATTCTTTAGTAGAATAGTATCTCTTATAAATAGGATTGCTATTAGACAAAAATTACCTGGTAATGCTAACGTATTACATCCAGCATACAATAAGGTTAAATATTTTACTTTATATAACCCAGAGACTGGTGAATTTGATAGAATATCTAGAAAAGAACTTGTTGAAGGTAAATATAAACTTGGATATGATTCAGAAGAAGAATTAGAGCAGGCTATTATTTCTGGAAATTATAGTCCAGCAATAAGTAGTCATCAGTTATGCTTAGGTGAAACTTATTTTGCAACAATAAATAATGAAACCAAAGTTGTTACTATAGATACTATCCAGGCATTACAAAATGCTCAAAAGGAAGTTGGACAAGGATATGTCTATAGAAGACATTACCAAGAAAATCTATTACCAAATAGATTAAAAATTAATGGCGTAGATGAAGAGGGTAATACTTATTCCAATATAGCTTATTATAATATACCAGAAGTTCAAGATTTATTTACTATTATGGATAACTATGAAAAGGATATTTATCCATTTGAAGTAAACACAGATTTTGGAAACACACTTCTAAAACTAAAACAAGCTGGTACAAATAAAGAACAAGCAAAAGCTTTTTGCGTGAACTTTGTAAATAGCCTTATGGTAAATATTTACAATAAAAGATCTGTTGAAGCTATTGTTGGTTACGAAAATAATGTTCCAATAATTAAGACTATTAACATTACTTCTTATAAAGAAAATCCTGCTGAAGCAGTTATTTCTAATGCATTGGCAGAAAATCTTGGTATTACTAGAGAATGTTCTATTTATGATATTTTAATTGGAGATTCTATTCCACAAGCTGTTACTAAACATCTTGAAAGATTGGGGTTATCTTTTAAGAATATCAAGCATAAGGAAGATTATTTAGCTTTAACAGCAGATAGAAAAACACAAATAACATATTCTGGAGATGCTGAATACCAATCAGATACGTATGAAAATTTTGATATAACAAAGAATTATGACATAGAAAATATAGACGGTGTTTATTTTTATGTTGATTCGAAAACAGGTATTCCAATAATAGAAGCTAATAAGTCAAACAGAATTTTTTATATAGAAAATAAAGTTGTAGCTTATTCTAAAGATATAACCAATGCTTTAAACAAAGTACTTTCTTCAACAGCTGAATATGATTACATATTAACTAAAACCAATGTTTCAAAACTTGGTAATAGTCCTTATACAAAATGGATTTCTGAAAAAGATTTTACTAATTCAGAATATAAGAATAAGTTACATAGTGAGATAGTAAACAATAGAAAAGAATCTTTTAGAGAATATTTAAAAATTATTTCTGGACGTATTCCTGCTCAAAATATGCAGTCAGTAATGGCCATGAAAGTAATTGGATTTACTTCTAATAAAAACACAAGTATGTATGTAAGTCCAATGCAACTTTATTTGCAGGGTTCTGACCTTGATATTGATAAATCATACACTATGTATAAAGAAATGTCAAGAAAAGGACAGTTATATACATGGACACCATATTTTACCTCTAAGAATGATAAAATAATGGAGAAGTTAATTTCTTTTCCATCAGCTGATATAGAAGCAAATACTCCTAAAATGCATCTTAAAGGAAAGAATTTATCCTCCTATAAAGTTGTTGAAAATCAAGATGTTATTAATAGTGCAAATAGACTATATGAAATATATGGTTCAAAGGAATTTTCTATAGATAGTATAATTGAACTTCTTGATTCAGAAAATGGTGAGGAAGTAGCTACTTTAATAAAAACTATTCTTGATTATTATGCAAATACTAATAATCGTAATAAACCTATCACTAAAGATGGAAATAGTGGTATAAATGCATTTATAGAGGATTTAATAAATACTCATTTTTCATATGGTTCTGGTAATACTGATTTCCAAATAAAGGGATTTAAGAATAAGATTGTTTATTCTATGTACCATATTATTAAGGATATTAGAAATTCCACAAGTACTTTGGAACCAGTATCTATGGATAGATCTAAGGAACCTTTGAAGACAGCTGAAGAAGATGCTTTATCTAAAATAACCTTATCTAATCCAATGTTTACCCCTATATTAACTTCTACAAATATGGCAGGTAAAGATAACATTGCTAGAATGGCTGTTTTTGAAAAAACTTATTATGCTTTAAAAACATTTAAAGATAGTCCAGAATATAAGGATGGGTTTAATGTTGATGTAAGATTAAGTTATCCAACAATAGATGAAAATGGAAATTTAAAAACAATTCCTTTACATATTACAGATCCAACAGCTGCATTAACTCAATATGATAATGATTATGCAGATGAATTAGAAAAGATAAAGGAGTTAGAAAAAGAATTAGCAGAACTAAAAGCAATAGTTAATCCAACAAAAACACAGAAGTCAAGAATAAAATCTCTTGAAGAAACAATAATTCCTAATGAATATTCTGTATTGAAAGATAGGTTTGTAGATCCTGAAATCGTTGTAAAGATGATTAGTGAATTACTTTCATTATCTACAGATAATGCTAAGGAGTTAGCTTTATCAAAATTAAACTGTGACCCAGTAATGTCTATATTTTATGGTTTTGGATTATTAATGGGTATGGATTATAGAGATATTTATTCTTTCATGAAGCAGCCTTTTATGCTTGCTTTTAAAGAATTTTCTGACGGTGCTGTTTTACACGGTATAAACTCTTATAGAGACCTTAAAACAGCTTTAAGAGATTTTAGATTTAAATTGCTTTCCAATAATGCAAATAATGAAATATTTGATACATTATTGTCTAGATACCAAGATTATTTAAGTAAGTATAATCAAACTATAGATAAAGCAGGATTAATTGAATTAACTAAAACTTATTTTAATAATCTTACAGATATATTAAAACAACAGGATGTTATTTCTTTCTTAGGAAGATCTTTTTCTATAACTAATGGGTTAAATGCTGTTCCAAATAAGTTTATTCAGTTTAAGAATACTCTTGAAAAACATTATATAACAGCTGTTTCAGGAAGTTCTTTTGATTCAACTGATAATGAGTTTAGAACAATTAATTTGTATAAATATTTCTCAGACGAATCTTATAGAGCATTGCTTGATAAGAAATATGAATCTTTAGGTAATATAGTAAACCCATTTAAAGTTATGTATGCCAATCCTCATTATAGAGCTATATATAGGATTATTGGTGAAATAAATGAAGGTATGTCTCATGTATATAAATATAGGGTACAAAACTATATTATTGATAACTATAAGAGCAATAATGGTAATCTTATAAAGGTTAATGAATTTCCTAAAGTGGATTCTGCAATCAATACAGCTACTACTAAATTCTTCTTTGATTATTTAAAAGATTTTGGAATTACCTTTAATTTTAAGGGCGGTTCTGAATATTACGGAAAGCAAATTATAGAAACAGTGCCAGAATGGTCTCCATTATCATTAGTCTTAGATTCAACTACTTCTAATAACTTTAAAAAATTTGTTGAGACCATTGTATTTAAATATTTAAAACAAGATTCTGACTTTACAGATAATAAGTTTGTACAATCCCTTAAAATTGTTACATATAAAAACAATACCTTCTTAGGGAATCCACGTAAATCATTAGCATCTTCTTTAGATTTTTCTTCACCACAAGTTAGCGATAGTGAAGAGTTTAAGAATTTAGCTTCTTCTTTAAATGATATAAAGGATAAAGAATTTCCAATAGAATTAATTTCTAAAACTGTAAATGAAGAACAAAAAGCACTTACTGTTGAAGATGTTTTAAAATTATATACATATGCAGTATATAATAATAGATCTGCAAGAAATTCGTTTAAGAAATTATTTGATAGTAATGATTATGTAAATGACATTAAGGCAGATTCAATTAACATGTTGTATTATGATTATATATCTAAATTAGATTCAGAATATACTAGATTAGCATATCAACCTGATTTAATTGTTAATTCAGATAATAAGGAAGATTTCCCCTTGCTATGGGCTATTTATCAAAACAATAACTTTAAAGAAAATGGAAGTCCTTGGCTTACTACTGATGAAGCTAAGAGACCTTTTATAGAAGTAATAAACAAGTTATTATTAAAAATGTTTAAAAACAGTGCTTTTAATCCTGAGTATAAACCAGGACAGGACACAAATAACAGAACATTTTTATTTAAGACTAGAGAAAGAGTTGAAGATACTTTTGTTACTAATTACTTCAAAGTTAAGGGAGTATCAATGCCAATATTTATCGAACATGCTATGTTCCCAATTGGACTTGAATTAGAATCTCAAACAATAAATGTTAATGGTTGGGAAGAACCAAATAAGTACGGATTTAGGTATAGAAAATATGGTAATAGAGGATTAATTACTGATAAAATAATTGTTGAAGATACAGATCTTGATTTTGGATTTGATGAAAAATCTGATGGTTATTTTAATAGTGAAGATAGTTTAAATGCTTATTTCTGGCTTATAGATAAATTTATAAGTAGTAAATCTGATATTACAGAGCAAGATGTTGAAAACATAAAAAAATTCGCTGTAGATTACGGTATAGTTATATCTAAAAATAAGGATGTTAAAGTTAAAAATCCTGGGGTTGGATTAACTCTTGTTAGGTTTTTAAGATATTGCCCAAGCATATTACTTGATAAAATTAATTGTCAAGGAACACCTAAAACAAATAAATTTCATTTAAATAACGTTTTAGGCTTTTTAATAAATTCAAATGATTCTAATGCTATGGCATATTTGAATAATGCACAATTGGATTCTATATCTATTAAGAATGTTGATGATAAAACTAAATCAGAATATAGTGCTTCTGTTTCTGACAATAATTATGTGATGTTTACATCTTTTAGAAATGGTAAAAAAATAAAGATTAAATTTACAGATAATTATAAAATAAAGGATGCTAAAATATTTGTAAATCCATTAAATGAAAAAGAAACAATTTCTTATACTGATCTAGAAAAGTTATCTGAGGATAATCCTGAAATAAAGGAATCGTTAGATACAGCAGATGAAATTTTAATGAATGGGTTTAATAATATACTAGAAAATCTTTATAATAATAGCGGAAACACAGATATTAATGATGAGGGAGAACTTCTTCATGATGCTTATCTATATTTAAATTGTTAAAATGGGATTTAGTTGCGTAAATAGAAACGCACCTGAATATTCTAAACTTAAAGTGTTATCAGGTATGTCTGATAATGCTTTAAGTTTTAGAGTATTTAATGCAATGCGTGAATCAAAAACAGGGTTGTATCCTACAATAGAAAGAATTTCTTCTGATACAACAAAATCATTATTAAAAGAAACAGGATCAAAGTTAACTAATGATTCAATATATGCTAGAGATTTAGATATAAATAATGTTAATTTAACACATAGAGATTTAATTGTTGAGCCATTATCTTCTTTAAGTGATAGTTGGCATAAAGTAACACATAAAGCAACTATATTAAATAGTAAACCAAAACTAGATGTTGTAATAAATAACTCTAAAATAGTGGTTCCAAATAATCCTAGAGTTGCTATAAATTTATTGACATCTAATCTAGAAAAAAGATTAGGTATTACTGTTGATATTCTTTCTGAAGAAGATTTTCATGCAGAAACAGGGAAAGTAAATGCTAATGGTGCTATTAAAAGTGGAAAAATTCTTTTAAACAGTAAGAATGCTACAGACACAACTAAAATGCATGAATTATTGCATATATTAGTTGGACCAATGAAATTTACTAATCCAGAACTGTTTAATAGATTAGCACAAGTCGTTGAAACGCTTCCTGATTTAGGAAGTATGGAAAATAAGTATAAGCATTTAACACAATTAGATATTTTAGAGGAATTAATTGTTGAAGGAATGGCTAGATATTTAACTGATTCAATGTCTGAAGAGGGTAAAGCTATATTTGAACAACAAGGAGCAGATGAATTTTTATATGAAATGGCTTATATTTTAGATACAACTTTAGATACTACTAGTGCTATAACATCTGATGAATTAAAGACTGTATTTCAAAATCCTCTATCTAAAATATTCTTAGAACATAATGATACTTATTTTAAAAATATGGTATCTTATGGTGAAATATCTAGAACAGTAGCTAATGTTAAATCAGATTTAATGAAAAGAAGTTTATTAGAAGAGAATTGTATTTAATATGAAAAATTGCACATACAAACTAACTACTGACAAAGAAACACTATTTTTTGATAGTGAATATAAATTAAATGAGTATTTAGCTAAAAATATATCAAGTTATATTACAGAAAATGGAGATATAGCTTTTAGTTTAACAGATGATAGTGTTGTTCAAGCATATTTAAATAGTGATATTACTTCTGCTCAAAGATCTGTTCTAGAAAAGTTACAACCAATTGCTTATAAAGATGACTTTAAAAACACAATCGGTGTAACTAAACTTTTAAAGCAATATAATAGGGGAAAATCAGAGTATGATTTTATAAACAGAATTCATACAATATATAAACATAATCCAAAGGAATCTATTTCAGATGTTTCTAAAATATTAATACAAGAAATGTCATCTAAATATATTGGTAGTATTGTCCACTCTATCTATGAAAATGCTGGTAAAGCTGTAAGTGATCTTTCAAAGATGAGCGGATATGAAATAAATGAAAATAATTTAGGTGCATTTAAAAAAGGATTAATAGAAGCTGCTTCAAGGTATGTTGAATCTATTAATTTAGATATACAATCTAAGGGTATTTCTGATAAGGGTAAATTATTAGAGATACAAAGTGAAGAAGATGCAGAATATATAAATAAAGTAAATGATACTATTACAGAAGTAAATAATAATCTTCACAACCCTATTGTAATAACTAAAGAAGAAATAAAAGATTTAGTTGATTCTGCTTGTAAAGATATTTTAAACTTCTTGACAACAGAAGGTCATATAAATGCACAGGGAAAACTAACTTCTTTATTGTTTTTTGAGCAAACAGTAACTTCAGATACATTAAAGGATAAAAGTGGTCATAAAATAACAGGTATTTTTGACTTAATGCTTATTGATGAAAATGGTAAGGTTACAATAGCAGACTATAAAACTTCAAAAAAGGATTTTAAAAGTTGGTCTTTTGGAAAGGAAAGTGATACTTATTTCCAACAAGCATTGTATTCTAAAATAGTTAAAGAAGTTGGAATTAGTGATGTTAAAAGTGTGATATTACCAATAGGATATACTGCTAATATAGACAGTAATCATAGTGTTAATGAGATAAAGTTAAATGAAGTAGCTAAGGGAGTAAGACAAGTAGTAAATATAAATGATTTAGCAATAGACTCACAAGCTCAAACAGATTCCTTAATTGAACAATTTCATACAGATACTTTTGAAAATGTAATAAACCCTCATTTAACAGAGTTAAAAGAAAACTTTATTGATAAATACTTTATTGAATTTAGAAATAAAGAGAAACGTGTTAAGGATAATGCTGAATATTATTTAACTACTTTTGGTCAAGAAAATTCTGACGGTACTTGGACATTTACCTATCTTTTAGATGAAAAAGAACAGGAAAAAACATTAAGCTTACCAGAAGCATTAGATTTCATAGCTAAAAATATTACGAATAAAAAAGGAGAGTTCTTAAAAGTTCGTAATAAGATGGTAGCTAAATATGTCAAGGATTTTAAATCTGGAAAATTGCCATTAGCTAAACTAGAATCTTTAGCAACATCAGAACAAAATAGTGGTGCTTTTACAAAACATTTATTAAATAAATATATAAATACTACACAATATGATCTGTTAGATATTCCAGATTTAGCAGAACAAGGTGTATTAGTGTTTAGAGATAAGCTATCTAATCCAAGAAGTCCATTGATTGAAGTAGTAACTTTAACTGCTGCTGCGGTTAATACTAAGCAACATTTATCTGGAGGTGATACTTTATTGGGAAATGCTAGAACAAGATTATGGTTTAAAAAGGATAGGGGTACTATACTTACTTCTACAAATGGTAATATAGAAGCATTAGTAACATTACATTTATTAAGTAATAAAGAGTCTTTATTTGGTAAAGATTCTACTTTTAAACTTGGTAAAATGATGGTAGCTAATATTATGTCTTCTGAATATAGTACAATTCCATTGACACCATTGCTGAAAAACTATAAATCTTTAAGAAGAGATATAGATAATAATATCTATGAAGATATTCCAGAAGAAGTTAATGTTAAAATAAGATCTTCACAAGAATTATTATGTCAAGTATTGGGATATTTTTCTGATGCTAGAATAGCAGATTTTAAAATACCTGGATTTGCTAAGAAATCTTTAAAGAAAAAGATAGCAGAAATACGTGAAGATTTACCAGATAAAACAGACTTAGAAAGTTTAAAAGCACTTATTCTTGAATTAAAAAATGATGTAACTGATTTACAATACCAAACTAAATTAATGGATAATGAAATTTCTGATATATTAGCTGATGCAGAAATGGAATATGTAGATTTAGCTTATGGTATTGAAGATCAATCTACTGATGCTATAGGTTCCTTATTAACTTTTAAGAATGGTGGTTTTGAATCTTTATCTTTCAATTCTCCTGCTTCTATACAAGATCCACATATAAATGCAATTCATAAAATACTTCAGAATGCCCAGACTAATATTAGGAAGGATTTTTCTGAATTTAGTTTTAAGCATAATGTTGATAACATTAATTTATTAAGAGAATGCGGGTATAATCCAACAGAAGAAAAAGTAATCGGTAATGAAACAAAATACTTTGATAAGATTGTAAGAAAGAATGCTGATGGTACAATAGATTCTAAATTTAGAATAATGTATTTAGATGATATTGGAGAAAAATCTTATAGAGATTTAGCTTATTATTATCTAGAAAAATTCTTTATTAGAAATCAGAAGTATAATAATCCTTATTACATTTATTCTACTGCTGAGAAATTACGTTTTCAAGAATTATTAAAGGATAGAAATAGCTTTGTATATAATATTCCTTTAATGAGAAAAGAAACAGGAAAATTATCTGGAACAAGGGATTTTGTAAAGGGTTTTATTAGAGATGGAATAGATTTCTTTAAAGACACTTATGATGTATTAAAAAATGGCACCAATTCTCAATTAAATAAAGAATCTGAGGAATACCAAAAAAGAGCTAATAAACGTAATATAGAAACAGTTTATAATGCTTTTAAGGATTTTGGATTAAAACCAAATGAACGTACTAAATATCTTGCAACAAAAGGAATAGATTACTTTGAGACTAACTTAAATAGGGTGTTATTAGCTGAAGAATTCGCTTCTATTAAAGAAGAAGAGTTTAGTAAGGTTCTCCCTGACATCTATATGATAAAGGATGTGCTTATGATAAGTACATTAAGTAAGAATATGGATGCCACAGAACTTTATAATTATGTGGATAATATGCTTAATCTTACTGTATTTAATGCAAGTAAGTATAAGTCTAAAAGTGAAAGAACTTTTTCTAAAGCACTAAATACAATAAAATCCATTTCTTCAAGGATTTTATTTATGTTTAACCCTTTATCTGTATCACGAGATATTTTTGATGGTGTTTGGAAAGGATTTACTGAAACAGCAGTTAAAGCTGGGTATCAACCTCTTGGGTTAGATTATTTTATGTCAGCTTTAAAATTAATGTCTTCTGATTTTAGTAAAGAAACGGTACAAAAAGTATCTTTATTAAATGCTTCTTGTGGTATTACTAATATGGATTTAACTCAAATAGTTGATAGGTTACAATCAGAACAAAATGGTGCGCAAGTTCTTTGGACTAAGTGGGCTATGTCTTCTTTAACTATGGGAGATTATGGTAACCGTATGACATTCTTAATTGCTCATATGATGCAAGATGGTGTTTGGGATTCTATATCTTTTGATACTGAAACAGGAAAATTAAATTATGATATTAAAAAAGATAAAAGATTTTCCTTATTGTTTCAAGAAGGTGTTGATCAAAAATCTCCAGAATATTTAAAGCAAAAATCTTTATTAAGATCATTACTGGAGCAAAAGAATAAAGAATCAAATGGTGTATTACTTTTAGATAAAGTTTTATTAGGAATACAACAAGTAGATTTCCCTTATTCAAATGCTCAAATCAATAATGTTAAAAATCAAGCAGATTTAATGTACGGATTCTTTGATAGATCTGAAAAATCTCAGATAATGGGTTCTTTTACAGGATCTATATTACTGCAATTCAGTACTTATCTATCTTCTAGTTTTGCTAAATATTTACAACCATCTGGAATTAGTAAAACACAAGGTAAGTTTGTTCACCAAACAGATGAAGAAGGCAACAAACTCTATAAGAAATATGCTTCTGAAGATAGTGATATATATGAAATTACCACAGAAGCTAAGGGTAATGAACCTTTATTAGTTTGGGAAGGAGAATATATGGAAGGTATATTAGCAAGCATTTGGGGTATTATTACAGATGCTCAACAAAGTGGTCTTATGAATGCTTTGAGAAATATACAAGATGAAAATAATAGTGTTGTTAGAGCTAATTTAAAGCGATTAATAAGAGATATAATAGCTACTTATGTACTAGCTTCTTTAATTAAATGGCTTTATAATACATCTGTAAGTGGTAATGAAGATGTTCCATATTTAGCTAAAATTCCTTTATATATACTTTCTTATGGAGCAACTAATTCTGCTAATGATATGTTCTTTGTAAAAGATATAGGAAATCGTCTTGGATTTTCTGATGTTAATTTCCATTCTGGAGGATTAATGCCGGCTGCTAATCCTATAATGCAAATGGCAAAAGCACCTTTCAGATTATTAACAGAAGATGAACCTGATTTTGGTAGATGTATAAATTCTTATATTAATGCTACTAAAGTCTTTACAAGACCTGATGATAAATTATATTAAAAAAAAAATAACCCCTCCAGCTACAATAAGTAGTTGAAGGGGTTATTTTATTTGTATTGAGAGGTAATATCCTCTAATGTATTACAGTTTATTATTTGCTGATTACTTGATCCTCTAAAAGGAAGAGTTAGATCTCTTTTATCTAATTCAAAACGATTAATTACAGCAAAATCTACCAATTTAAAACATTGGTAAGCTAATGGATTAGCTTTTATTTCATCTAAAGTATATCCAGTCCACAGCCAAATATTTTGATTATTCTTTAAATTATTCTTAATAATTAGAAGTAAGTCTAATAATTCTGAATCAATACCATTCATTATATAATAAAAAGGATCTCCTCCTAAAATAGCTACACCATCTATATTAATATTAGATATATCTAATATAATTTCTTTTATAGAATTTTTAAATGATTTGCCCTGATTTGGATTCCAAGTTTTAGGAGACCAACATCCTTCGCATTTATTATTACAACCAGCTATCCAAATTGAACATCTTACACCTGGACCATTTATTCCATCAACAGGTTTAATAGAAATTATATTCATCAGATATTTTTATAAGTATTTAAAATATCTTCAAATTCCATGTTATTTAACTTATGATTTATATCGTCAGTAATATTTTTTGAAATATTATTTATAAGCAAATAGTTATCAAATTCCTTAAATATTGTGTCAATAATGTCAAAAGTATCATCTAAAAAATAATTATCATCAATCAAATTATATATAGAATAACTAACTCTTCTAGCTCCATTCTTCTGCATAAAAAATATTAGAGATGTTGAAGAAGTTAAATCTAAAATATGAAATATATTAATGAAATCATTAAAAGTAATTGAATCTGTATTATTTAATATATAATCTTTTATATCTTCCTGTATATCCCCAATAAAATTAGGATTATAAGCCTCTTCTATAATTTTTAGCATTTCCTCTTTGGCATTAAATGGAGGAAGCTCGTATTTTACAGTATTTAATACCTTTACCCTATAATCTTCAATTAAATTAGGGATAATAAGATTGTCTGGAATATCTAAAACAGTTGATATATAAAAATTTTCTTTTATAATTGTAAGCATATGTTTTATTTAAAATAAAGCATTTTTAGAAGGTTTTATAAAGAGATGATTAATTATTCATCTTTCATATAAAACCTTCTATTTTCATATTGTATGGACTTCGTAGGACTATTAAGTATATATTTTGGCTTAAAGATTTTTTAAATTACTTAAAGTCTAAATCAGTGTCTATAGGAACATAGCTCCAACTAGTTCCATAATGAGTAACAGCAAGCATATATTTATTTAGTTTTTCACTGTAAACAAAATATACTCCAGAAAAATGCTCTTTAGCAAATTTTACATGCCATGTATCTGCATCAGTAATAAACCATTGATACACCTCTGGAAGCTCTATTATTTCATGATCTTCTGTTTCCTCATAATCATAACAAAATTCAGGATAATCAGTTAGAAAAGAATCCCAAATAAATTCATCTATTTCTGTTATCTCATTTAATAAAACAAAGTTTATTCTTAAACTATCAATAGCTTGCATATAAGAGCAAGTTTTATCAAACTTATTTTCCATATTTACATATTAAATTTATAATAATGTTTAAGATCTCTTTCATAAAGTTTCTTACCTGCTTTTGTAAGCATATTTAAAGTATAAGCATTTTTTCTTTTTCTAAGTTTTGTATCTGAATTTAGACTTTCCCAAGTATTACATTCTACACAATTATATAGGCTATAGTCATGTTCATTATCTAAAAACATAAGAATAGTTTCCCAATATATATGAGATTCTTCTATAGGTCCATAAATAATTCTAAAATGCCAATTACCTATCTTTAAAAGGAAAAATGGTGGATGTTCAAATCTAGGAGAATCATATTTCCATTTATATCCAAGAGCACTTGTTGCCAATACAAACTTCTTTTTATTCCAAGAAAAATAATCTCCAAATATCCAGCCATACTTTCCAGAATAACTTTTTCTGTAAAACTTAAAGTATTTTCTTACTTTCAACCAATGATAAAAAGGGTTTTTATAAAGATTAAAAGATTTAATCTTTTGTTTTATTTTATTAAGTAGTTTCATATTTCTATTTTAGAAGTTATAATGGGACCACCACATTGTGGACATTTATCTGAACAAGCTATATCTTTTGAATATAAATTTATAAAGTTATCCACATAAGTAATAAATCCAACAGGATTCTTTTTTAATGTGTTTAAGATATATTTATTAATTCTATTAGAAATATCTTCTAAAACCTTTGTATTTTTATTTTCTAATAAATTATTAATATTTGCACCATCAACATTTATATCGTATATATTACATCCAGCTTCTTTTACTAACTTCATATTTTATTTTAAGACTTATTACTAATTAAAGTTTTATACAGTAGTTTATCTTCTGCAACCTTTAATTTCTTTTTCCTTATAGGATATTTAAGATTTAGATATTTTATTTGTTGGTTATATGGAGATTTTCCTTTATCAAAAGAAGAAAGCATAGGATAATCCATTTTTCTATCAATTAATTTTACAATGGTTTTATACAATAATCCCATTTGTAAGTACTTAATGATTTGCTCTAAATCCTCGTTTTTTATTGCTTCCATAATATAATATAAAATGGCCACAACCTAATAAAGATTGCAGCCATTAATTTTAAATATGTTTAACTCTGTCTTGAATGTCTTTCCATCTTCCAAGTGTTGTACCTGTCGATAGCGATCCTAGATAGCCACACATTCGCCTACAGACGTATAGTTTATCCTTATCTGTGTTTCCACACTTAGGACATTTGAAATGCATATGATCTAACATTTCTATCTCTCCTTCATACCCACAATTATAACAAACATCACAAGAAGTTGTATTTACTTCGCAATATAGTGCATTATTATAAATATACTTCATTATGTTAAAAACAGCCTGTGGATTATTTCTAACATCTGGTGCTTCTATATACATTATCACACCACCAGAAGTTAGCCCTTGTAGAGAGGATTCAAAAGAAATTTTATCGTAAGCATTTATTTGATAAGTTACAGGAACATGAAATGAATTAGTAACATAATCATGATCATTAACCTTTGGTATTTTCTTAAATCTCTTTAATGCTTTGGCAAATTTAGTCGTAAGACTCTCGCTAGGAGTGCCATAGAGGCTAAATGCATATGGTGTTTTACTTGCCCAAGCATCTGTGACTTTCTTGAGTGTTTTTAGGATTTTTTCAGCAAATTCATGTCCTTCTTCTGAAACATATTCAATACCAAATCTATATACAGCTTCTGCAATACCAGTATAACCAAGAGAGATAGTCATATAACCCTTATGGGTTCTGATTAAATCTCCTATTTTACTTCCTTGAGGTAATCTTGCTAAAACACCATATTGCCAAAGTATTGGTGCTCTTTCAACTGGTGAATCAGCAACTCTTTCAGCTATCTTATATTGCTCTTGACAAATGATTTCAGCATATTCAGAAAGCTTATTAAAAAATTCCTCTTTAGTTTTACTTTCAAGGGCTACATAAGGAATATTTAAAGATATAACACCAAGATTTGCTCTTCCCCAAACTTTAGGCTTGTTATTTTCATCAAAATACGGAGTTAACATAGATCGGCATCCCATGGGTGGAGTTATGCAACCTTGTTTTACTTTCTTCATTACTGGTATTGATATATAATCAGGTACCATTCTTTTTGCAGTACATTCAGCAGCTAGTTGAGAAAGATAGAAATAATCTGACTCAGGATTCATCGTTGCTTCTTCCAAACCAAATAAAAGTTTTGGGAATGTTGGATTTATCCATTGTCCATTAGGTGCTTTCATTCCCTTTATCCTCTGATGAAGCATTTCCTCTATTAACATAGCTGTCTCCTCCTCATACCCCTTTAATTCGGTTACTTGCATCCAAACAGACACAAAAGGTGCCTGACCGTTCGTTGACACGAATGAATTCCATTGGTAATTCAAAGTTTGTATAGAATCCTTTATTTCTTGATTAAGGAGAGTGTCAATTATTGCATCAAATTCTGCTGGATCAAGTTTAGAAGTCATATCATTATTTCTAATGATTGATTCATATTTTTCTCTGCTTTTTCTAACCCAAGGAGCTAAATGTGCTAAAGAAATAGTTTGTCCTCCATAAGAACTATTAGCAACTGCTAAAGATACTTGTGTTGCTATTGTTGCTGCAGTTTTTAATGTTTTAGGAGATTCAATAAGCTTATCATTAATTACAGTACCATTTTCCAATATATCAAGTAAATTTATTAATTGGCAATTTATAATACTTGGTACTATACGATAATCCATATCATGTAAATGTAGTAAGCCTTTATCATGGTATTCTTTAATTTTATCTGAAAGAATCATCTCTCTATAAAGTTTCTTAGATGTTTCCCCAGCCATTAAATCTCTAATCACATTATTCTGCTTAGCATTCTTATTGGCATTTTCTTGTGAAGTATCATTATCTTTGCCAGTAACAAGTTCCATAATAGTATTATAGAATCTCTTGTTATATTTTGAATCTCTAATTTTAGAATGCATTTCTCTATAATCAGAATATTCATTGGCAAGGTCTTCAGATAAGTATTGCCTCATATCAGAAATAACCCAATCTTGGATCTTTTCTACCTCCAATAAAATATCAGAATTAGTGTCGTAGGGAAATCTACTCATCATTGATTCCACATATTCAGATACATTAATTCCACTTGCAGAAGCACATTTCTTTACTGCTTCTTTAATCTTAGATACTTTGAACTTTTCTTGTTCACCATTACGTTTAATGATTGTAATCATTTAATAAATTGAAATTTAGATTAAACATCAATTATATATTATTCTTCAACATAATCATGTATTACTTTAACAGTAATATAAATCTACTGATAGAAATATTCTATCTTACTTCATAATTCATATAATATATAACCATAAAATTATATAGTACCCTCTTTCAGAATCGAACTGAAATAACAGGTTTAGAAGACCCGTGCTTTATCCATTAAGCTAAGAGGGCTATCTTTATATTAATCTAATTGTAGAGTTTTCTTACAATTAGTTGCTTCAAAGAGTAGATCTACACCTTTCTTATAATTTCTATTTACAATAATCTCATTGATAGCTTCAATAGTCTTACATCTATATTTATCTGTAAGATCCAAATTTTTCTTGTTTCTTATATAAATTACTCTATCAAGAAATACTTTAAAACAAAAATTTTTACCATCAGGATTACTTGAAGATTCGAAATCAATTACTTCTCCAGTATATATTTCTCCTCCAATACTTAGAATATACCTTTCTAATGTATTATCTAAGAGTAAGTCAGATATAATAAGAATTTTTTCAATATCCTTTTTATATGCAGTTACATAACTTTCATTTTGCAATCTATCCAGTAATGTAGGAACTAACTCATTAATTTTAGTATCTTCTATGATTAGTTCAAATTCTCTATTAAAGAAATTATTTTCCTTTAATATGTTTGTAATAAGATTGGTATAGTCTTTAGTTGTTTTTTCAATGTCAAAATCTTCTGGAAGAGAGTAATAAGCTACAGAATCTCCTGATTTTATTCGAATTAACATAATAAGATAATAAAAAAGTACTAATTAAAAAAATTTTGATGAAAACTCTATTTACTAATATTTAATAATCATCTGTTTGACTTCTTAAATCAAAATACTCATCAACATCAGCATTACATTGATTTAAATACTCTAACTCTTCAAACTCTTTCATAAGAACTTCCTTAGGAGTATTATTTAAATAGTCTTGTAGAGATTTAGATAATTTTTTCATAGGTTTAATTTATTTTATAAAGATCTTCTATATCCTTAAAAAGTTCCTCCCATTCTTCAATAGCTACATCATCTTTACTTTTAATTTCTTCTAAAGATTGATTTAAACTAAGACAAGCTATTTCTGTTATCTTATCTAAATGATTTTCAAGTTCTAATATACGATTCTTTAGAAGTTTGTTACATTTAATCAGTCTTAGATTCAGATCCTCCATTTGCTAAAGCTTTTATTTTATTAATTATTGCAGTTTTTGATCTGTTATATTCAAACATTTCATACATTACATCTAATACCTCAAATGCTTTCGCTATAGTAAGTTTATTATTAACTACTTTTTCTAATGCAAATATAAGGTTATCTTCTATAGATTCTTTATCAACAGCATTTGATGTTATATAATATACAGATTCAACTTCTACAGGTTTGGCTCCATTACTTATAAGATAATCATATAAAGAATAATTAGATACTTTATAAAAACAATAAAGAAAATCTAATATTCTATCTAAATCATCTGTACACTTGTATGCTTCAAGACAAATTAGTTCTTGAACTTTATAAACAAAATCTATTGCTTGTGGATTATTTACTATAGAATTCAAAGGTGTTATATCTATACCATAATCTATAAGTATATTTAGTATAGATCTTTTATAATATACAGTATATAAATTAAGCCATTCTTGATTTTCTACATCAACAATTCCTTCTAAAGAGGTTGATATAATGTCACCTATAGAAAGTTTAGTTTTAGAGTTATATATTGCTACTAACATATTATATAAATAAGAAAGCTATTCCACAAAGCAAAAGTATACTATTTACAACTATTGTAGCAGCTGTAAATTCAGCCATATCTTTTACAAACTTTTCTGATTCAATTTTATCTCTATTCTTTTTTACATATTTAATATCTAAATATAGTGGTAAACTAATTTCACACAAAGCTAAAGACGAAAATACTATGGCTATAATAGAACCAACATGCTCTACTTTTAGTGTTATACCAATAATAGCACACACAACCATAATAATAGCCAGTGTAATTATATTTCTAGTAATTTGTTTATTGAAAAGTTTACTTTCAAAGGATTTACAGGAATTTTTCATATTGTATTTATATATTTATTTGTTTATTAATAAAAGATAGCCAAGTATCTTCTCCATTAATATAGCCTAACTGATTTGTTATTATATTTGTTTTTCCTATCTTAACATCTGTATTACCATGAGTATGGCCATATATCCAATAATCTATTTCTGAATTTTTAATTTCATTATCTAAATTATTGCAGAAATAATAAGTTAAAGAATTAATTGGATAGTTTATGTTAGTTGCAAGAAAAGAAGGGCTAAAATGTGTTACTACAATTATTTTATCATTTGGGTGCTTAATATTTTCTATATCCTTTACAGTACTAAAGATATAGTCTAAACATTCTTTATACAGATTTTGATAATCTTCTAAAGATATAATCTTATTCTTATAATGACACAATGTAAAATCTGATAAAACCTTATCTATATTCTCAATGTTAGGACAAGACCATAATGGACTAACTATTATATAAACCTTATCACCTCTTTCTGTATAAGAAACATCTATATCATTATATAGATAAGATATATTTTTATAACCTAAAGAATATCCATTATTTTTTACATCAGCTATATCTAATCCAGAATAAAAGTCATGATTTCCATAACAACATAAAATATGCTTGTAATGATCAGATAGATAATCAAAAACTTCTTTTATTTCCGAATTATTTATACTTTCTTCACTTAAAGGTAAAGTATCTCCTGCTAATATTAATGTATCACCACCTGGAAATATCTGATTTATATTTAATTTTAAATAAATAAGATTTCTATAGAATTCCAAATGAAGATCTGAGGCATATTGTATATTCATTATTTTATTTTAGTTTTACTTTAAAGATACTATAATACTTAATAGTATACAAGTATGCTTAATATTATATGGTATTAAATAAAACAACCCAAACCAATTGATATTTCAAAATCAATCGATTTGGGTTGTTAAATATTAATAAGATGTTTGGAGAATAATCATATGATTATCTTCCTCATTATCAACAAGTACTGCTATAAAAGTACCCATGTTTGGTAGAGGATAATAATAAAGGGTATGGTTTAAATATGTAAGTATAATACCTGAATCTTTAGGAATAGCATCATCATAAAATTCTGTGAAAAATCCAATAGTTCCTGTATCAGTATATCCATCCCAAATTTTACTTAATCCACTAAAAATAGAGTCAAGAAAATCTTCAAATTTATCTTCATCTTCTTCATCTTCTAAATTTTCAAGAGATGAAATTAATTCATCTACATCAATATCTTCTGAAATATTGTATAAAGTAAATCCACAATCTCCATAGATTGTTTGAAACATTATACTACCATCATCAAATGATTTAGAAAGATTCTCTGTAATTCTGTCTCTATACTTACTCAATTTTGCTGGATCAATCAACAAAAAATCACCATTTAGTTCTTGACAAATCATATGTTAATCAATATAAGTTATTTCACCAAGGATAATTTTTGTTCCCTCCTCTTTATTTAATACATCATCAATATAAGCTTTCATTTCCTCATAAGTTTTTAACTCAGTATTAAAAAGCCTATTAATTACATTTACACATTCATCTTTTGTTTTAAGAAAACAAACTTCATCAGCTCCGTTTTCTGAAGACACATCTAAGTAATAATTTCCATTAAATACTATATGATTTGGATCATTACTTAAAAACACATCACAACCTGGTTCTATAACTAAAAACCATATTGCTATATCTGGAAATAGTTCTTGAAGAGCGTCTTTAAAATCTGTAACAGTCCAAGCTTCTCCAGCATCAATAGATAAAATAATATTATCTATTCTATCATAATCCTTAAACCAACATCTAAGATTAAATTCCTCTATTTTATCTTCAGACATTCCTAAATTAGATAACAGTGTATAAGCATTATCACTTTCTGTGTCTATTTTATCTAATTCATTATAAATAGTATCTATATCTTTTTTAGGTCCTATTAATACATACTGAGAATCAGTTTCATTAGCCATATAATTTAGTCTTTAAGATTATCAACTTCTCTACAGAAATTTCTAAACTTTTCTAAAAGAGAATCTTCATTAGCAACTATTAGAGTGTTTTTATCAATCTCTAAATCTTCTTGAAGACTACTAACGAGAACTGCTAATACAGATTTCCAAAAAGCGTTAAAATCATTTGGGTCTTTATCTCCAATTACTTCCATTGCAGAAGCAAACACATCTATTAAATTAATGGTTGAATAATTCCATTTATCATCTTTATTTCGTTTCCAAAATAAATCAAAATTATATTTGTCTAGTAAGTTTGGTGCCATAAAATATATTTTGTCCAAGAATAAGGTTTTCTATTTAGAAGATAACCTAAATTATATTCATTATCAAAAGCTTCCCTTTCAAAAGAAATATTTCTATATGCTTTAAATCCATATCTGAATAATTTAATAAACCATTCGAGGAAATATAGTATGTAAAACCCAATATAAAGTAATTCTTTCATTTGAGCTGTATGTATTTGTTCATGGTTTATAACATACTTAGATAATTGATGAGAATATTCTTTTCGTACAAACAATACCCCAAATAGATTTATAGCTAAAAATCCTGGAAAAGGAATTAACCTATTCTTAATAATTTTCATCTTAAAAAGATATTAATTAATTGAACTTCTTATAGAATATTATGTGGAACTGACAGAACTTGAACCCGCAACTTCCTGAATGCAAATCAGGTGCTCTACCAATTGAGCTACAATCCCAAAACGATAGTTTGCTTTTTATGTCGAAATCATTAGCTACTTGATTTCTCGTACTAAGTACCGCCAAATGAAGCTGAACAAACTATCAAACAAACTCCACTGGACTTTCTGATTAATAGTAAAATTCCCTAGTAAATTAAGTTATAGGACTTTGAATAAATCAAAAGTTTAATTCACTATACTGATAATTCGGATAAGATCTGAAATATCCTCTTCGTCAAACCAGTGTACGTCACTTCCAATTCTTACTTTTACAGACAGATCATGTTCTGGATCATAATCAAATACATTATCATGAGATGATATGTAAACAGGTTGACTACATTCCATACCCTCTTTAACCATGCAAAAAGCTTGTTTGATATGGTCTATGTCATTTACACAATGCAACGTAAAAATATCTGCCCAATCTCCAATGTTAGTTAATAAATATATTCTTACTTCAGCATTATCTTCTATAGATATACCGAAATTATTCTTAATTATATTTGGTGAATATCCTGAAAATTGTTTTCCCTCTCTTATGGTCCTTACAGTTGGTCTGTTATCCTTCTTGAGACCATACTTGAGAGCTATCTTATCATTATCCCATTCAGAGGAGACTTCTATACACTTCATAAGATCGGATGTGTCTGTCTTAGAAAGTGTGATATTGGTCAGAGCTATACCAATTTCGTACATATCTTCTACGGTACGAGAAATACGTACAAAATTAGTATTCAGAGTTCCTCCACGGCTAATCCTATATGCGTCATAACCTAAGCACGCAGCAATGAACTGCAAAAAATTAAAGTATTCTAATGTTGTTGTGATTAAGAGTTCATAAGAGGATCCATCTTTCTTAGATATTCTGAACTCCTCACCGTCACTCTCCAGAAAGATTTTTCCAGATGATATTGTCTGATTCATTGTTAAATATTAAGTATAGTTAAATATTAATCGTAAATAATAAGATCAATCAATCTCTTCGTACATTTTATTGAAGATGTCTGGTTTAAATGGATAGAACTCACCGTTAACTGCCTTGACAATGTAATCTCCCTTAGAGGCTGTTATATCCCTGTCTATTTTATGAATTGTAATCTTACCCCAACTAATACATTGTTCCTCATAGTCTTCATATGCCACTTTGTTACCACAATTTTCCCCCATAAAATTCATACATTCATCGAAATTGTGTCCGTTCCACTGAACAGCTTCGATAACTGCTGGTTTCCTTCTATACTTTTTCATATTATTTAAATTAAAATATGTTACTAATTGCGGTTCCTGTAGGATTTGAACCTACGACCAATAGATTAACAGTCTACTGCTCTACCCCTGAGCTAAGGAACCTAAGGATTAATCCTTTAAATATTGATTAATAGATATAACTTGTGGGTTATTATATCGTAACTTTTTAATGATATTATCCATTTCTTCTTTTGTTCCAACCAAAGCTATAGATAAATCATGTGTCCACTAATATTCTTTTGATTTATTTCTGTCTACTAATAATAAACATTTATTGTCTTTTCTACTATCTTGAACAATAACATATTTATTATCCCATTTCTTTTTCTTTTTAATACGACACTTTTTTGGTCCAGCTAGATTTGATAAAATGTTTAATCTTCTATATGCATATTCTGCAATAGCATTTTCAGAAGAATCATATTCATCAATTCCTTCACCTACTGAACTCTGATATTCTGCTTCCATTTTTATACAATTTAATATATGTCTTCTGAAAATAATTTTGATTTACCATCAAAATCATTCAGTAATTGATTTGCTTTTTTAGCTATCAAATAAGCTTCTTCTCTATTTACAAATCTACCTTTATTTGTAATAAATCCTTGTGTGCAATTATATTCTTTGTTATCATTTCTTATGGAGTTGTTAGTAGGAAGAATACTAATTATATCAGAATGTCTAAATCCGCAAATTACAATTCCTGTTTTTGGATAATTTTTACACCTTCTGTTGGTGTTAATTTTTCCGTCATCATAGTGAATAGCTGCACATAAGATATATTCATTTTTTATATTCATTTATTTAAACAAATACAACTTATATTATTTAACAGGTTTTCATTAAGATTTAGAAAATCTTTTACTGCTTTAAGAGATTTCTTAAATTCTTTCAATTTTTTCAATTCTTCTGTATAATTATATTCTTTATTAGACATGATTATTCTTCATTTTCATTACATATATCGCGAAAGACTTCACTCAAAGACATATATCCTAAGTTTTGAAGTTCCTCTGAAATTGCTATATGTAAATCTATTTTATTATAATCTGTTGAATGATCCTCTAACTTATTGTAAAGTGCTTCCATATCTTGATTCTCTATATCTTTCGCAAGATCACGAAACAACTGAGACACTAAGGATATAAGTTGCATTCTTTCTTCTTCTGTAATCATAATTAAATATTTTTAAGTGAATTATCGCAACATTGTGCAATATAACCAACAAGATACTCAAATGGTTCATGTGGATTTATATCTGCATTTATAAAAGAAAATATCTCTTTAGCAGCATGAACAGATTCATGTGCAACTACTTTATAAGTAAAGCTATCTTTATCCTCAAAAGATAAGATTACACAGAATTTATTGTCTTCTTTTCTTTTGGCTGTATAGGTTAATGCCTTTGAATTTTCAAATTCTGAATCAGAAAATTCTAAGCTATTTCCTTCACAATCTGTAAAGATTTTATCTAATGAAGACAACTCATTTCCAACAGTTATTACAACTATTACAGGATAAATTACACAATCAAAGTAGAAAGTATTTAACATATAAATAAAATATAATGTCGGGATAGCGAGACTCGAACTCACGACCTTCTGCTCCCAAAGCAGACATACTACCAACTGTACTATATCCCGAATCTATTTAACCAAAATCTTGCATAAACTTACCAAAAAGAATATTGCCTTCTTTAGCTGCTTTATTTAACTCTTTGTAATTAATTTCTTCTAATTCTAGACAATAGGGAACATCCCACATATTTATTTTCATAGCTGTGATAATTTTTCTCAAAATTAAATCCCAGTCTTCTTCTTTCATTTCTGCTGCATTACCATTATCATCTATATAAGCACCAGGATAACCTATATAAAGTTCTCTATTATAGATAATATCTGGAAGATATTCTCTAGAGATCTTTACATCAATATCAACATTATTATCTAATTGATTAACAAAATAATTATTAAAGTTATCAAAGATAAATGTTTTATTTATTCCTTTATCATATACCGAACCAGTTATGAAATACATATTAGGATCCCAAAGCAAATCTTTAAATAAATAAAGATAAAATGCTTTTTCTTTAATCTCACACATTTGTTCAAAACTTTGGTTTTCATCTTTGTAACTTAAATCAATAGAAAAATTTTTATCTAGTTTTTGAGCAAATGAATACCCTAGTTTATTGTCTCTAGTTATATATAACCTATAAATAGTTATTATACCTCCAGACATAAATAATTCTTTTGGAGAGGGATTTTTTTCTAAAGGATATAACTGAATAGGTTCAGAATCATTATTAGATCCCTTTGCATTTAAAACATGAGCACTATTATACATAATATTTTTCAAAAGTGTAAAAGAAATGAGTGCTAATGGAAAGATTCGAACTTTCGACTTCCTGAATATCAGTCAGGTACTCTAACCAACTGAGTTACATTAGCAGGTGTATAGCCAAACCATTATTATAAAGACTATACCAAGTATTATTAAGGCCCTAATTTTTGCGTGGTCTTAAATAGCTTAATCACTGCTGGGTGGCCTAGATATTAAGATTTAGCTATTATATATCAAAATATCTTATATAAATTAAGGAATAAAAATTAATGCGATTAATGATATTGTTAGAATTATACTAGAAATAAGTAATCCTCGTTTTAACATCCTATGTACTTTTTTAGTAATAGAATTTATTAAACCTAGTTTTTGATCTTCTAAGTTAGATAGAAAAAGAATAGTTGAAACAATATTAAAAGTAAAAGATGCAATAGCTATAAACAAAAACACATCACGTGCATTTTCACAGATTTGTAGTAAATATACTTCATCCATAACTTAAATTACTTTATCTTATACCAAAATATTCAAACACGTCATCCATACATACCTCATTAATAATATCATCTATAGATCCCTCAATAGAATATATTTGGTCTGGATCTCCTCCTAAATAATCTAATTCATTAGTTAACTTTTCTACTAATTCATAACATCCAAATTTATCAAAGTCATCATCATAAAACTCACTAACTTCTACTTCCTTTACTTCTTCAAAATTAGTTAGAAAGCTATAAAAAGATAAATCAGATATTTCTTTATAGCAATAAAGTATTCTTATAATTTTGATAACTTTTTCTTTAGAATCTTTAATTGGACCTTTAACAGAATCTTTTGGAAAATCAGTATAATTATTTAGATAGTCTTGAATAATACCAATAATATATCTTTTTCTGGCTTTTTGAAGTATATTAGCTATTGTTTCAGAATATAAACCATACTTTTTAAGAATATCTTTAATAGATTCAATATAAAGATTTCCCTTTTCCTCTAACCATTCTTTAGAAGGTACATCTAAATAACCCACAGTCCATTCCTGGTAATCTTCATAAGATTCATGATTACCTTTATAAAATCTAACTATCATAGTTATATTATTTTAATACATTTACATAAACATATATCATAGAGTATTCGGTAGCAGATTCGAACTGCTGTTTTAAGAATGAAAATCTTACGTACTAACCACTATACGAACCGAACAGAGGGTATTAACATACCCTATTATTTATTATAATTCTCCCATATTGTGAATAGCTTTCCAAGCTTCTTCTTGAATATTAGCCCATTCCCAATCAGAATTACTTTTTTGCTCTTTAAGTAATTTGTTTTCTTCTTTAAGATTAGAAATATCGTTCTTTAATTTTTCAATTTCTTGATTATATTCTTTTGTATTCATTATAAACCACGGTATATTACAACTGCATCATAAGTTTGTTCAAAAATATCAGGTTTACAGGGATAAAATTCTCCCTTTATACCCTTAATAATATAATCATTTTCTGAAGCTTTCATTGTACCTTCTAAAGTATTTATAAGAAGTTCCATTGTCTTAGAATTACTTTCTATACAATCTTTACCAAGCCAATTCCTAACATCTTCTATAGACTCTTTTGTAAACTGAATTGCTTCAATAGTAATAGGTTTCTTTCTATATTTATTAACTTTCATAATTGATAATCAGATATTTAATAAAAAGTATAGTTCAACCACTTTCACAAGCAGTCGAACTATGAATTCATCTTCATTTTTTTAGCAAAACAAAGTTACTACTAAAAACAACGTAAAGCTAATTATATATACTAATAGTATGTTTTTAATTATTTTCTACAAGCTAAATCACAAAGATCATCATAATAATCATCTTCATCATCGTAATCATCTATATCTTCATTTTCATAATCCCATTTACTTAAACCGTTAAGAAGATGTTTATTTTTTCCATCTTTTTTAAAGTAACAAGGATTGCTGAATTTCTTTTCATCAAAATCATCAGCAGAAATTTCATAATCTTGCTCTTCAAATACTTTACTTCTTAACTGTTGTTTAATATTTTTTCTAGATCTTCTATTAGCATGCCTTTTATCCATTTTTTCACTGCCGTCACAATTGCCGTAAACAGGATATTTCTTATAAGACTTACCCATAGATAATTACATTATAAATGTTATATAAAGTTGTAAATACATTGAAATAAATAAAACAGTTTCCATTAGATAAACTCTAACATTATCTTTAGATATATAAAACATTCCTATCAATAATGCAGATACAATGGCAACAATAAAATCTCCAACTAAAAATCCCCAAAGTATTGATGAAATACTACAAGTCATTGCAGATACGCAATGAACAGTATTTTCTAATTTTGAATCTTTAAAGAATGGAGCTGCTCCAACAAACATTAATGCTGCGGCAGTTATAAATAAAATGAATTTATAAGGCTCTGGTGTATATTCTAATCCAAATATTAAAATTGGAAAAGCAACTAACCAAAGCATTATAGTAAATATCCAGTTTAATTTTTTATTTCTTCCAATAAATAAATAATGTGTATCACTAAGACTTACTGGAAATTTAAAAATACACAATGCAAATGCGTTGTATACTAAATATATTATTAGTGAAGTTAAAAGTAAATATTCCATAATTAAGGTATAGCCTTATTAGCCAATAAATCTGCTGTTTCGTTTCCTTCTATCCCAACATGACCTCTAACTTTATGAACAGTATACTTAATATTGTTATCTTCTAATCTAAGTAATTCTTCATAAATCCATTTAAGTAATTGAGAATTAGGTCGTGTATTAATAGAACCATCTATAGCCCATTTATAAATCCATTTAGTAATTGTTCCAACTACATAAGATGAATCTATATATAAATCATATGAATCTTCTTTACTTACAAGAAAATTTCTTAAAGCTTCATAAAGAGCATATAACTCCATTTCATTATTAGTGGTTTCTGCTTTATACCCAGATACAAAGATATAACCATTATCTTCATCATATTTTACTGCTGCATAACCACCTTTTCCTGGATTTTTCTTACATGCTCCGTCTGTATAAATCTTATAGTTCATTAATACATAAAGATATTATTTAACTTTTCTCTATCTGATAGAAAGTTTTCTGAATCATCTTTATCATAAAGTGCTGTATAGCCAATTATTTTAGCTTTCATAAGAAGAATACTTGCTTTAAGATATTTTTTATTATCAATTAGTGTACTAACTCTATCTTTAAGATTAGCCATATTAGAAACTTTTTCTAGCCTTTCAATATCTCTATAATCTATCTCATTAATAGCATAATTTAATATAGTATCTGGTGTATTTTGAGGCATAGTTAAACCAGATTCTTCTTTATCTGAACTTTCATATCCTTTTTGAATTAGAAAATCAGCAAACAAAGGTAAATTTTTAATTGTATGACATCCTAATAAAATATCTTCATTAGATAATCCAGTATGAACTTCTATAAGAAAATTATCAGCAATTCTATAAATAGAATCTTCTAAAGAAGTTAAACTCAAAATAATGCCATATTTTACAGATAGTTTAGATTGTAATATACTTAAAAGTAACTCTGTATATTCAGAAGTTCTTTTTCTTAAATCATCTATTGGTATATCAATACTTTTATAGAAAATATGTTCTTCTTTACCACTATCAGATAAAGTAAAATTAATCATCAGAATCTCCTAACATATATTCAACTTTAGACATAAAATTCTTAGCATAAGGATGTCCTCCTTTTTGTCTCTTTTGATAAATGTCTATCCATTGATCCAAAAATGCAGTGTAAACAACATTACTCATTGTGTTTAATGGAAGTACACCTCTTGCAATTTCTGGCTTAATATGGTTCTCTAATGCAGAACAATATACATTAAAACAATCATAAATTATATCATCATAACCAATGTATATATCTGCATCCTGAAATTTAGGGTCTTTATAGTAATCAAACTTGTCTTGTCTATCTAAATTTACATATCTAGTACTCATTTCTGAAATAGATAAACATCTGTGTCTATTTATTTCACGAGTAATAGCTATAGGAAGAGAAGCCTTTATAGTAATCCTACTATTGCGTAAATATTTTTTAAAATCAGATGTTGATAAATACTCTTCTGGATTAACACATCTAGAAAAAGTAGTATCTTCTGGGTTAATTGATTCTAAATAAAATCTAGCATTAGTAATAACAAAATATTCTTCTTCATCTAACTTAAAAATCCTAATAGGACTTAAAACACCTAAATAATCATTTAAGTAAAAATACGCAGTAATATCTGGTTCTGAATTTTCAAAAAAGCATACTTCTGCATGTTCCAATACAGACATATGTCCTGATTTAACAAGCATTCTATAAAAAGAATCATAAGAATTCTCATCAATTCTATCTTCACTAGCATAGCAGATTCTACCACATTCCTCTATATGCTTCTTAATACTTACTTCTAAGTTATCAGATCTGTTATATTGATATAAAATTTTTTCATCCATACTTTTTCATTTTATCAGCCCAATTTAAAACACTAACCACTTTTCTAAAAGATTCTATTGCTGGATAAGGAGGTATAAATACATCTGGAGTAAATAAAGGAATACCTTTAGTATCGTTTACTACCCAACATCCAGCATTTTTATCTAGAAAACAATGGGCAAAAACTTTTTTACTAAAGGGTATTCCTAAGAAAGTTCTATATTTATAGATAATATAGAACCAATCCTTAATTACTTCAAAAGTGTATTTAGTTTTAAACAACCTCTGAAGTAAAGAATTCATAATTTCTAGACTTTGTGTTAAATTGACCACAAACGTATAGATTTTGTTTCTTTGCGGTATTGAAAGCATCTACAAATCCATAATAAAATAATCCTGTATTACTAGGAATTACTTTATTATTGTTATTACGAACGATACCATCACAATTAATTGTAAATGGCTCAAAATTCTTTATATATGATTGTATACGCTTGTAGGCAGTTGATGGTTTAATCATAGCTTATTTAATAGTTCATTAACAATATCATTAAACTCATTTGGATTGAGATCTTTAAAAACTTCCACATTGTCCATAACAATACTTCTGTAAGTTTCCAATTTTTCTCTAAGAAGATTATTAAAATTCTTTTGGCCTGATTCTATATTAGAATTTGCTAACATTGTATCTGAAATTATTGAGCTAAGAAATCCAGCCAATTGCTCGTCTGTTAGCTTTATATTATGAACGTTCATCAACAAAAACTGTAATTAATTTACTATTTTTATCATATACATAGCAAGCAGTAGCTTTTTTAGCATTTACATATGCATTTATACAATAATTAATTAAATTATTAACATTACCAGATTGAGATAACATTTGAATTAAGGAAGGTACTTTTTCTGGTTCTGTAATTTTTCTATTAGATAATTCAGAACATTCAATAAACATTGCTACCATATCTTCCATTAATACAGGTTGTTTCTCCAATACTTTTTGCAATGTTTGTATATTTTTATTCATTCTTACCTCTAAAACATTTAAATACAGGTTGTGTTGGAACACCATCCTGTGATAGAGTAAAATACTTATAAGTTCCTGTTTTACCCTTATATTTCTCCTCAAAATTATCCCAATACTCTTGCTTATCTTGCAGAGAACCCATTGGTTTAGCTTTGAAAATAGTTCCATTAGGCATCTGCATTACAAACACCATATCTTCTACATCACGTAAACCAGGTAATTTATCTATTACAACAGCTTCAGCATCCTGATATTTCTTAATTTTAAGCATATCATTAGTTCTAGCACCAATTCGATAAGGAGCATCTGCATTTTTAATAACAGCTCCTTCAAACATATTTTCAACGAATTTATCGTGATAGAAATAGGCCTTCTCTACTGTAATGATTTTAATCTGAGTTAAGAATTTAATTTTAGATTCCTTTTTCTCTGATTCATAGGGAATATTATAATCTTTACTGAATTCTTTCATCCTTTCCACCCTATCTCTAAATACTTCTGTAGTATGATCCATTGGAATAGAATCAAATATCCAATATTCCAATTCTGAAGTATCTACATTAGCATCTTCTGTTCTAGCTAAGCCAGAAATATATTGTAGAGGCTTACCATGAATATAAAGCTCACCATCAAGAATAATGTTAGGATTATCTTCAAGTAATTTACCTATCCTTTCATCAGTTAGGATATGCTGAATAGATTTATCATAATCACCTCCACCTCTTGAAATAGAATGAATTTCATTGGTCTCTGGATCCTTGTAAATAAGGCATCTAACTCCGTCAATTTTTTTACTCACAAACCAATTCTTAACCCTATTTAGAAAAGCAAGAGAAGCATCTCCAATCTTTTTAGCAAGCATTGGTTTAATCCTTCCAAAAGAATCAGTCTTAACAGAAGAAATGAGATCAGACAATTCTTTCTCTGTATATTCAGTATAATTTTTATCTAATTCTTTATATCCCTTATCTAAGAATTTCTTTACTTCAGAATTAAATACTAAATTAGCTTGCTCTTCTACAGTTCTTTTAGCTTTACCCTTATCAATATACTTCTCAGGTTGTTTTGTCTTTTTACCTGTAAGTAATCCAGATTCTTTTATAAGAGAATAAGCTTCATTTTCAGTGCTTTTAAACAATGATATAGTTGCAACTCTAAGTCTACCTTTAGCATCAATAGTTGCTAAATATTTAATCATTTCAATTTGGAATTAAGATTATTTACTACAGAATCAACAGAAGACATAAAATCATCCTCATATCCAAGCATAAATAAAGTTAGAGGATATAAAATAATATGTGCTTTATCATTACCAATATAGGAATCTAGTTCCTTTTCGTAACTCTTATTAAAAGGCAGCGGGGCTTCGTTATCAATAGCTTCTTTAATCAAATAAGTTCTTAGAACATCATTACTATCTCCAGTAAAATCATCTTTATTTGCAAATGAATATACTTTAGTTTCATAATTATAGTCAATCTCTATATAAAATAAATCATAAAGATAGTCTATAATCTCTTGTTTCTTTATAACCTCATTACAAGTATTTAAATCTACTGGATTTATCATTCTACCACTTGGCAGAAATTTAAAATTTTCTTCCTTACATTTCTTAACAAATTCTTCAATAGTTGGAATATATTTCACTCCACTTATTTCACATTGTTCCTTGTATTTCTCATAATACCAAGAAATAAAGTCCTCTGGCATTTCATCAAGATCAAAAATAATTACTTGTTTAGTTTCCATTCTTATTTAACCAAATTAAAGTCATAACACAATAGTTAGCCATATCCAATAGAGTATCTTTTATGGACTCATCTTTTACTTTTATATCTGCACCTTTAGATAGAACCTTAAATCTATTCCATTTATCACTAAGTCTTACCCTAGCTGCAACTATTCCTTCATCATCCAAAGATTCAGAAAAGGAATCTCCATAATCATGATTTTTAGCTTCATAAATATTGCTCATGTTAGTAACAATATCCTTAAAAGCTTGTATATTATTTTTTACTTCCATATTAATGTATCCAATAATCACCAACTTCTGTTTCAACAGGACAAGGTAAAGAAGAACAGAAATGTTCTGCTGTTGATTGCATAAAGTATTCAAGTTTTTCTACAACTATGTCTTTGATAGCTTTTGGGCTTTCTATTACGATTTCGTCATGAGCAGGGACGCAGAACCTTACTTTACCAAAGTATCCTTCATCTACAATCCAATCAAATAACCTATAGTTAAATATTTTAAAACATACTGCACCTAATCCTTGAAGTCTACTGTTTACAGCATTTTTATCCATTTGGGATTTAAACCTAAAATGATCTGTATAAACTTTTGGTATTTCTAAGTTATTATCCTTATAATACCTATATGTTTCCCAAAATGTAGAACTTGTTTGATTTTTATTCCATGTTTCCCAACCATAAACATAAGATTTATAGCCTAATTCTTCACAAATTGGAATATAACCAAACTTAGCCGTGAAAGCTTTACACTTATTTTGAAATTCAGTAACTCCTTTAAAACCCTCTCTATAGTTATTGTCAATTTCTTGAGCTTCCTTAGGATCCATACCATACTCTGACACTAATGTATGCCAATCTCCTCCGTAAGCGAAGCAGAATTCAGGATTCTTAGCCTTTTGTCTAAGCTCTTTATAGTTTTTCTTAATTTCAGCAGAAGATAATCCGCGTAGCTGAGGATATACCATACGAGCAACCAAAGAATGGAAATCAGATCCTCCTTCTGGTCCATATTCATATAGCATTTCCTTATCTTGTGAAAGATGTGCAAGAAATCTTGATTCTTCTGAGGAATAATCTGATGAAATTATTACATTATCTTTATCACAAACAAAAGCACTTCTTACGTTTTCAGTCCTTGGTAGTACCTGAACATTTGGATATGAGCATACTTTATCTGGTTCTTTATTGCTCTTTCTAAGAGGCAAACCTTTTAGTTGTGCTAAATCCTTATTAATCAGTTGTGATCCACAAGCTAACCTACTAGTGTCGGTACCAATTTGCCTGAACTCGGTGTGAATTCTCTTTGTTTTAGGATTAATAGCATTAATATAAGAATAACCATACGTAGAAAGTAATTTATTAGATTCAATATAATCTACATATAATTTTAGAAATTCATCATTAATTCCTGTTTGTTTTGCAACAACTTTAGAACTTGCAGTATGTTTATATTTCTTATCTTTCTTATCATAATGCTTGGTATCAAACCCTAAAAATTGTAAAAGAGGTAAAACTTGTTTAGAACTTTTCCAATTAATATTACATCTATATCCAGGTTCTTCAAATCCAAATAAATCTGGATAACGATAAGTAAGAAAGTCTTTATTTCCTAAATCAACAACAAACTGATTTAATTTAGCTTCAGTAGATTTTACAGCTTCCTCATATTCCCAAATATTATTTTGCCATTTATCTACATCAAGTTTAACACCGCACCATTCATAATAAGCACAACATAATACAAAATTACATTCAACTCTTGCTGCTTTAAGCATATCTCTTTCTTTTAAGACATTAATTTGTCTTTTAAGAATTTGATAAAGATATTTTACATCATTTGCACCATATTCTATTACATCGTAAGATATTCCTAATTCAGGAATCTTAGATCTAACAGATTTATCCAAATGTATTTTTAAATATCTATCAGCTATTGCTTGTAAATTAAATAGAAGTTTTCCCTTAGGATAAGATAAATAAAGTAATTGTTCGATAATTATAACATCAAATAGAATTTTTGGTACTATATTATAATTAAAAAGAAATTTACAATCAAACTTTAAATTAGCTCCAACTAAAGGTTTGCTTTCAAGTATATCTTTATATTTAACAATAGATATTGTTGTGCAATCTACAACTATTTGATCAGTACCTTCTTGATTACCAAATTGAGCAGTTAACAGTTCATTTACATGTGGATCTAATCCAGAAGTTTCACTATCATATTGGATTAATTTCCAGGAATCTAAAATCTTTAAAGATTCATCAACAAAAATATGCTTTATTCTGCTATCATCAATTAATGATTGTTTTCCTGAAACAAAATAAATCATTTAAGTATGCTTTCTAGTTCCTTAATTAGTCTAACATAGAAATCTTTAAGATAAGTTATAAACTCTTTATCAAAGGTTTCCTTATCATCAAAAGCATTAATATAAAAACATCTAAGTGTTTCTATATAATCCATATATGAACATCTGATATAATCTTCCTCTTCTTTTATAGATTCTTCTGTAGATATAAAATTATTAAGAAAATCTATAAATAAAGTAAACCACTGAAATGTTCTAAGATTACCTAAATCTCCAGTATCAAAAACATTTTCCATTACTGCACTTATAAATATTCTCTTTTTACAATCTTCTTCCGAAAGAGAATATCTAAAAGTATCTGGATTCTTTATATCATATTTATCTAATATTTCCTGCTTATATCTCTTAAATACCTCAATAATCTTAGGCATTATAGAAATATAGTTATCTCTAGTTATAAAAGATTCAATATATTGTTTAGACAGCATTATTGTTTAGGTTTAAAATATTCAAGATCAGTATTAATTATAACATCTTCCCAAGACATACCATAAACAGTAGAAGCTAATACATATAAATCAAGTTTTTCACTATACGTAAAGAAAACAGAATCAAAATGCTCTTTAGCAAATCTAACAGTATCTGCAAAAGCATCAGTAAGATACCATTGTATTACTTCTTTACCAGTTTTTAAATTTTTATGTAAGCTTTCTTTATCTACGTCTTCAACATAATTACAAAGAATATATTGAATACCTAAACTCTTTATGGCTTCTTCATAAGAACAGGTATAAGGAAATTTATTCTTCATAATCACTTTGTTCCAGTAGAACCAAAACCACCTTCTCCTCTCTCAGTTTCAGAAATTTCAGTAGCCTCTTCCCATTCAATTTTATTTACCTTTTCAAGAAGAACCTGACAAAGTCTTTCTCCATTTGCTATTGTCTGAGGTGTATTTCCAATATTTACCACAGGAATCATGAACTCTCCCCTGAAATCAGCATCTATAGTACCTACTGCATTGCAAAGAGTTAATCCTTTCTTAATTGAAAGGCCAGATCTAGGTCTAGCACTTATTTGATAACCCTCTTGAATTTCAAACCTCAAACCTGTTGGAATTAATACCCTACTTCTAGGATTAACAATAATAGTTTTATTATTCTTAATAAAATCTATATCTCCATAAGAAGTTAAATCACTTTTAGTCTCTATTCTTGACAAATCTGCTCGTACATCCATACCAGCAGAATTAATTGTCTCATATTTAGGGAGAGGATTGTTGCTTGAATTAATTACTTTTACTTTCATATTGTTAATAAGGTATTAATTGTTTGGAAATCATCTAAAGTAAACATATTTAAATCTATCTTTCCACCGTCTATAGAATAAACACATTCTTGCTGCTTATTATAACATAAACGTTCAGATAATAGTGTAAAAGAATTTATATATTCATTTATACTATTTACACAACATTCTTTAGTTTGTGAATAAAATACAGCTTCTTGATTATCTTTATTCTTAAAGATTAGTATTGGTGGTGTTGCTCCATAACCACAACGGTTTAATTTCTTAAAATACTTGTTTTTGTTTTCTTCGGTATAAACTTCAAACTTTGGTATTATATTAAAAGGTTTCAATATAACAGGAATTAAAACTTCTCTAATATAAGTTTCAAGCTCATCTTGATAAAATAATTTATTATTATTCTTTAATAGTATTATTTCAGTTAAAAATAAATTATCCATTATAAATATAAACATTATTTCTTGGTCTAGACATGGCCACGTACTTTAGTTGTCTTCTGTCTTCAATGTTTCTACAAATATTCATATCCTTAATATCTATAAAAACATCATTATAAGTACTTCCTTGACTGTAATGAGTAGTTACTGCATATCCATAATCTATACCAGGAGTTTTTATGATTCTACCTTCACAAACAAGATTTGTTCTTATAAAAAAGGAATTATAAGCATCATAATATTTTGCCCAATCCTTTTTTATTTTTGTGTGAATAGCCTTCTGTCTAATATTTTCTAATATATAAGCTATTCTATCTAATTCCTCTTGTTGTAGAGAATTACTTAATACCTTTACATCTACTGTTTCATCTGTATCTTTAACTATTGTTAAATCATATCCAGAAAAAACACCTACCATTGGTATTTCAATATCTGCTTCTTTAACATCAACAATTACACCATTTTCTCCATTTACAATACAAGAACCTGAGTTATTTTCTTTAAAAACAATTTGATCTCCAATATTAAATTTATCCTTGTTTTTAAAGAATGCGTAATGACAGTATAAATTATATTCTGCAACTTGCTTGTTAGTATAACACAGAAGCTTGTTAGAACTTACTTTAAGATTAGTTACATCATTGTAAATAGACTTTAAATAAGTGTTGGCTAATTCTTTTCTAGAGTTAACAACCTTTAAATTTTTTGAATCTATAAAAGAAAAGACATCCTTCTTACGTAATGTAAGTAGAATGTCAGTTAAAGAAGATTCATCAGGTTGTCTAAATATATGTGATAAACTAAAAGAATTTTCACATAAAGTTGTCTTAGATTTATGCTCATTTTTTACTGGAGCTAATTGAGCTTCATCTAAAACATATATAATTTTACAATCGAAATCAACACATATATTTTTAAGAAAATCGTATAAGTCATCATTTACCATAGAACCCTCATCACATATAATAACATGCTTAGGTTCAAGAGCTTCATTAAATTTAGATTGAAATTGTAAATCTTTCATATCTAAATCTAGAATATCTATTTTTGGGGACATTCTTAAAAAAGAATGTATTGTAGATACTTCTTTATTCGTTTTACGACTTAATACATTAGCAGCTTTATTTGTTGGTGCAAGTAATGTGTATTGAAATTCATTAAAATCAAGCCATGATACAATAAATTTTACTATAGTGGTTTTACCTGTTCCAGCCTTACCTTTGATAACTGCAACATGATCATCACTATAATCTATAAAATCATAAATAAAGCGAAGAGCATTTTGTTGCTCCTCGCTTAATTGCATCATACTTATAAGTTGTTCACTCATTTACCTCATTTGCTGTAAGAATGGTGTCCTCCAAAATTACAGTAGAATCAGCTACAAGTGTATCAGCAGAAATAGAATCAGTAGCAATTGAATCTGTCATTACTTCCTCATCATTACTATTAGACTTAGAGCCACAACTTGTAAGAGCGAACAGAAATATGATACCAAGAATAAATTTCTTCATACTAAATTAATGTTTAAATTTGAAATATTAATATTTGGTTCTTTACAAGCTAAACTATATCCATAAGAATACTCATCAAATTTAGTATACCTATAAATTTTATTGGAAAGAACCATCGGTTGTTTTTTACTTGTTAATGATAACAAATCTTTATTATAAAGTTTCATTTTAAGGTCATCATCATATTTTATCTTAACTTCCATTTTAGAAGGAGTTCTATTTATAATATAAGAAGTTAATCCTAAATAATTAAATAACCAAAACATCTTTTTTGCAAAAGCTATGGAAAGATACCCAGATCTCCATGAATAATCTTTTATTGTAAAGTTGGCATCTATTATTCCAGCTAATAAAGATTTCAATCCAACTTTTGTATGCGAAGTTACAAAAAAATTTGGAAAAAAACTCTCTGATAAAAAATATGAATCTTCAAGATATTTTTTTACATTAATATCCCCAAGAGTAAATTCTCCAATATAAGGAAATTCATCTAAATCACTTTTAAAAGCTTTTTCAGAAAAAGATACTTCTTGAAAAGCTAAATTAAGATAAGCTTTTATGGCAAAATATAAAGAACTACTAGAACTTTTTCTACTAATAACCTTATTGTCTTTATTCTGTATAAAAGAATATCCCAATATCCATAGTAATTCTTCAGAAAAGAGATCACTCTGGATTAATTGTAATTGACTATCCTTAGATTTATTTAAAACTTTATACTTATTTTTAGAAGTTGCTGTAATTATATTTCCAGTGTAAGCTTGATTAATTGTCCATTTATCTTTGGCCACTCTTTTGATACAATTAAGTTTATTCCAACCATTATCAGAATAAATTTCAACATCTTCACATTTAATACTATCAGAAGTACTGCCAAACGAATTAAATAAATCTTCTAAAGTTAGGACAAGGAATTCTTTGAATCCTTGCCTAACTAAAACTACTTCATCCTTATAAAAGAACATTAAAGACCAAGAATATCAGATACAAGAAGAACTTTCTCTGGCTTAGTTATCATATCACTTTTCTTACTGTTACAAATTGTATCAGTAAACGAATTATATACATCAAATACAGAAATTTCTGCATTATCAGGATTTTGATAATACTCTGACTTAGAATTCAAAAATAGATTCTTATATGCTGTTATTACATCTGAAGTAGCAAGCTTTACCTTTGCAAACTCATTGTTTTGAGAAACACGAATAGCATTGTCTATCCAATATCCAAGACTATCTGTAGCCATTTCCTTTGTATTTGGCATAGTAGAAGTTGTAATCTTATGCAGCTTATTTACAACTTCGTCAAGCATTTCCCCACAATTATTTAGAAAATTGAAGTTTGGAACAACATTCTCCTCTAATTGATTTACTTGAATAGCATCTGGATTAAATACACAAAGATTAGTACAAGCCATATTAAGACCTCCAGTAAATAGCTTTACTACAGGAATTCTTGTGTCTAAAGCATATATCATTCCTAAAACTTGCTTGTGATTATCAAAGATAGTATCAGGAAGAACAGCTTGGATATAAACTCTATTATAAATCATGTTATCCTCATTATTTATAATAGACAATTGATCTGCTTCTACAGCATCAACAATAAACTCATCAGTCCATTTCTTACAGATATTTATAAAGGGATCTATATAAGCTTCAGTAGGTAGATATTCCTTACCCTTAATTTTAGTTGCTTTTCCAGAATAAAGATTATCTAATGTTAAATTTTCCATATAAAGTATAAATATTAATTATTAAATCTTAATCATTCCTCTCTCCACATTTCTACCCCTAATAATTTCATAGGAAGTACCAGCATCACTATCTGAAAAATTATAATCAGAATAATCAGAAGCTCCAAACAATGAAGCCACAGTTCTTACATCAATATGAGCTCCAATCTGTTGGAAATTATCCTGATGAAGATCTCCCTTTACAAAGTGTACATTAGTAGAATTAGGATCTATATTATTCTTTATAAGATAATTTAAATAAGTAGATCTATCTTTTTCTGTAACATTTAAAGATAAACCCTTCTTGCAATAATAAGGATCCTTTCCATGGCTTAAAATATAGGTATGATCTCCAAGAACAAAATGTCCAAACATAGGAGAATCTATAAGCTCAGTACTAATAGTATCACCAGCTGCATATTGGTTAAAAATTTCATAAGTAAGATAACCAAGAGCAAATCCATCATGATTACCTCCCTTTACTGTTATAAGCTTTAAGAAATTGTGATTTATTCTATTAAGAACATACTCTATTATCTCCTTAATACCATTTGTATAAGTAGCAAGCTGATCATCATCTCCCATATTCTGAGGAAGGGTATGACCACCTCTAGTAGTTTGTCCATTAAAACCATCAATCATATCTCCCATTACTGCTATAACAACAGTATCATAGTTTTCCTTTGGGATATTATTAATAGTCTTATAGATTCTATCCATAAACTCATCATATCCGAAATACCAATTTGGATTTGTTGGGTCATCTACTCTTGCACCAATATGCCAATCTGAAAGCCATAGGATTAAATCTTTACAATCAGATTGATAATTATTATATTTCTTATCAATATTTATTGCTGGTATATTAGAAAGAGCATTTTCAGCTAAGGAATTAAAAGTTTTAAGCTTTTGATTCTCTTCAAGAAGCTTATTATATCTATCTTCAATATCTCTAGCTGCTCTTCTTTCAGCATTCTTAATTACCTTAATTTCCTTTCTATTCAGAAGCTTATTAGAAAGCTCCTCAAGAGTATTTTCTTCTGCTTCATGAAGAGTATAAGGAGTTGATTTAAAAATACCAAATGCTCTAAGAATAGCTTTAAATTGGTCAGTATTCCAACAAGTCTTTAAGCAAACTTCTGAAGCTGTTTGGCCAGCACCTCTAAGAGAATAATTAGCTACCCACTCTTCAAGCTCCTCTCTAGATACTTCTCCAGAAAAGTCAAATTTCCTTGTCTTTATCTTAAACCTATAGCTAACAATCTTGTTATCCTTATCCCTTACTGGAACATATCCAGATCTAAGCTCATTTGATTGCTGTGGTACTTCGTTATTTCTGTATAAATCAAATAGATTTCTTACATTACTTATACAATCTACTGTTTCAATTCTATCCAGAACTTTCCAAAGAAACTTTCTATGCTCCTTTGTAAATATATTAGAATCATTTAAAAGTCGTGTGAAATAATTCTCATCATTAAGTTGTGCATAAGCAAAATCTGAGGATATAGAATAATCTGATTTTAGATAATTAACAATATTGTTAAATAATTCATCAAGTACCTTATTTGTCATGCTTTTTATTTCTTTTCAGAACTTTATTTTTTTGTTATTAGGGTATAAAAATAAAAAGCACCTCTACTAAATTAATAGTAGAAGTGCTTTTTATATTGATTTAACAGTATTTAATATTTAGATTCAGGCAATCTCACCAAATACAGCGTAAGTACCGAGATTCTCAGAAGCAGAAGGTGCATAATGTGCTACAAATGCAAGAGGCTCACCGAAGTTCTCCTCCTCAGTAGAAGGCTTTACTCGACGAATAACCTCACAATATACGGTCTCTGCCATACCACCATTCTTGTAATAATCACGAACATAGTCCATAGCATCAGCCTTAATGCCCTTAATACGTGTAAGCTCAGTATGAGTACCGTCCTCATTAACTACATAGAGAGAATAAACAGTCTCCATCTTCCTAGTAGTGGTATTAGCAATATTCTCAATAGAATAAGGACGCTTACGTGTATTCATCTGTCCCTTATCAATGGTTACAATAGCTCCAATACCAGGCATTGACTTGAGCTTCTTTGCTGTATAATCAGCTGCAAACTCATTGAATGCAGGTGTTCCAAAATCAGGCTCACCAGCCTTCCTCCAAGACATTGTTGCGTCTATCTGAACACCAGTAAACAGATTGCTCTCCATTGCGATATTCTTAGCCTGCTCTACATTAAATGCGTCGATCTTAATACTCTTCATAATTTTAATATATATTTTTAAAGTTTAACATTAATTCATTAGTAGGATTTTCTCCTACCTTAATTGTGAGTACAAAAGTAATAATTAAAAGCTATAAAAACAAGTACTCAAAATTTTTTAGCTCAATAAATCTTTGTCAAAAGAACCAGTTAAATAATCCTCAATTACCTGAGTTTCAAACCCATACAAGGTACAAACTGCAACTCTTGACATTAATTCTTTAAATTCAAAAAGTCCTTTTTGGATATGATCTTTGTTAACTTCAAATATACCACAATCATTAGGTGGTATAGTTGAAACAACCAACATTTTAGGATTCTCAATTTGAATTTTTTTAAATCTGGATTTATAATAAGTAGAAAGTAACCAAGTATATATGGACATTTGCCTATAATAGTGATAGTTATAAAAACTATGATTACCAAAATCTTCTATTTGTCTTCCAGTAGACTTCAAGTCATTTACTTGTAAGATATAATTATCCAAGAAAGTATAATGATCTACTTTACCTTTAAACTTAATAATAACTTCTTTCTTACCAAGGATTACTTTAAAATCTGCTGTAACACATTCCTCACAACTATTAACTGTGCTAAATATGCCTTCATCCTTTAAATATTTTTGTAAAGTAGAATCTTTATCTACATTATCTACACAAGTCTTAACTGTCTCTATAGATCTAACATCTAAAAATATTCCTTCTTTATCTTTAGGAACATCTATATTAGATTTATTAAAAACATATTCTTTACAAGCTTCTGAGACTTTAGAAATATTCTTTTCTGATAATTTTCCTTTATAATAATCTCCTTTAACTATACCTATTTTTACAGCTTGGTCATAGTCTTCTGATTTAGAATATTCTTCATAGACTATATCAGCAACTAACCCCATTTTTCCAGTAGGTTTATATAATGTTTCTACTAAAAAATAATCATTAGGCTGTAAAATAAGTTTATGAATAGCATCTCCTAAAACAAAAGAAGGATTAAATCCATTATCAAATCCTTCTTTATATTTTTCAGGACTTCCTTGTTGTTTTGGATTTATTAATCCTAATCTAGAATTACTTGTAAATTCTGCATACTCTTTAGAGAAATATACATTATCTGGAACATCTGCTAATTTTATAGTTTCAGGTAATAATATTACTCTAGGATTTATGTTTTCATTCATTCATCAAAGCTTCATAAGCTTCATAAATTTCATCTAATATTAAGCTATTTATTTTATGCTTAATATTAGAATGTTTATTATGTTCTCTTACAATTAATAAAGCAGGAAAACCAACTTCTAAAGCTTGTTCTACATTAAATGGAGAATCATCTATAAGTATATCAGCAATTCCCTTAATAATGTCTACTTTATTACCTGTTTGAGTACGTGTTTGATATATTGGACGTATTGGTAAATTATGCTTACGTAAATTATTTCTAGTATAGGTTTTACTATTTATTCTCTTAGTAGAATAGATTTCTGGAACAAAATCTGGATATTCTAATAGAGGTAAATTACTCCAAAAATCTCTATTACGTGAAAGTTTTAACACATTTCTAGTAATTTGATATTGAGATTGTTTTGTAATATCTCCGAATATTTTAGAATATTCTCCTCTCCAATCTAAAATAGTATCATCTATATCTATAGCTATTCTAAGCTTCATTTTTAACCCTCTTTAAATAATCATAAAACACATTAACATCAGTAATTACTACAACTCCAGGTGATTTTGTTCCGTCATTTGTGCTTTTCTTCCAAATAATAGCAAAAGGTTTATCTTTATCAGAACATTTATCCCTGTAATTAAAATAATTAGGAAGATTTGTTGTATACTTACATTGAATATTAATTGGTAATTCTTTATTAGTGTCTACAATATCTATACCATCATTATCTTTGCGTTTAGATTCACTTCTAGCACTAACACATCCATCATATCCAATTTCTTTTAGATGTTTAATTACTTCTAATTCAAAATTGTTTCCCTTAGTTCTATTTTTTCTAGCTCTATGGGAAGCTGGATTTACCCAAGAATATTTATATCCGTCAACTTCTTTGTTTTGAGTACATCTAATTTTTATTGCCTGTTCAGAAACACCAAGAAATTCAGAAGCTTCTTCTAAAGTATCAAAATTAGTTTTCTTACCAGAAGAATCCTCTATAATTAATCGGTAATCTCTTGCTTTTTTTGCCATTCAATAAATTTAAATAATAGTTCCTTACGCATTAATATTACCCATTCTCCATTATTATCCTGCGTAACATAACAACCATCTCTATAAGATTTATTGATATTATCAAGATCAATAATAGCATTAGATAATCCATTCCATTGGTTTATCTTAAATAAACAAGGTAATTGCTCATATCCGTCTGTAAAAGAAGCTCCGATTACATTATTTATGGGTAATAGAATATCATCTCCAAAAATATCTTTATTGTTTGGATCTGCTTTATAGATTATCGTTTGTTTCTTATCCAATAACCTATCACATAACTTAAATCTTTTAACCAATATGCTTCTAAAATCTTCTATTAGTTTCTTAGCATTCCAAGGTTTAGCCATTATACTTTAGATCTAAGCCATCTTTTAGTTTGAAAGATAAGTTTTTTAGTTCCTTCTTGTCCATACAATTTATGAAAATCTGAAATATCTTTAGCATTAAATTTTCTAGGTATTATCAAAGGTATGATATTCTTATATTCCTTATGAATTTTATTGGCTCCTTGAACTCCTGCTAAATCATTATCATAAAGTAATAAGATATATTTATACCTTTTTTCTAGCTTTTTATAGATACTTTCTGGAATAAAATACATTTCAGAATTTGGGGCAATTGCTTCAATTCCTAAGGACCTTAAACACATAACATCTTTCATAGATTTAGTAATTACAATAAAGTCTGAACAATATTGTAATTGAGAATATCCTTGAACCATGTTTTTATCCCAATTTCCTAAAAATCGATAGTTTTTATTTGTTGGAAAATATATTCTCCAACGTTCAAAACCATCAATTACTCCATTATAATACCCAAAAGCCAATTTAGAATTATTAGCAAAAGCTATTTTAGAATTTATAAAAACTGTTCTACAAGAAAAAACATTATAACAAGAAAGTAATTGTTCATTAATACCATACTGATTCCACCAATCTAATTCTTTTTTAGAAAAAGGTTGTATTTCAACTCTTATGTCAAGAATTTCTTTTTTCTCAATATGGTTAATAGTAGTACTTCTTGGTTGAGTAAGATTTAATTTAAAATCATTATAAATAATATTTAGAGCAGTATTGAAGTTACAATTATATAACTTCATTACCACTCCAAAACAGTTTAAATGATCTCCATTTCCAAAATCCTTAAAAAATAATACTCCGTCTTTATTTCTGTATAAAGAGCATGTTGGATGTGTATCTTTTCTTAAAGGAGAAGTAAATAATCCTCCAGAATAAGATTCATTTAATCCAAGGTATTTTTTCATTATCTCTTCATCCGAAATATTATCTAAAATATCTTCTTTAGTAAGATTTTGAATATTATTTATAATAGATTCAGGAAAAGTAATTATCATTAGAATGGAAGATCGTCCATAGACAGAGAATCAGATGATGGATTCAGATTAAGCTCATCATCAAGATTAGTAACAGTAGAATTAGCTCCTTCTGTAGCCATAGAAGTAGGCTTACGATTCTTCATATCCTCAGCCTTTCTAAGCTCATAGTTATTAAAGGAAAGCTTAGATGCATCTGTAGAAACAAAGTTATTAGAAATAACAGCTTCCTCACCATTATTCCATACAGTTGCAATCCTAGGCATTGTTGCGTAGTTATTGTTATCACCAACAACCTTAATATAACACTCCTTATTAATATTACCTGCACATGCCTTGGAAGCAAACTCAATATACTGCTGAATACTTATTTGCTTACCAGCAATAGCCTTATTAAGCTTCTCCACAATCTTGGGATCAAAAGCTCCTAGAATATGATTAATTGTGAGGCGAAGTGTCTCGAATTGAGAAGGCATCTCTCTGTCATTATATACAGGCCTTTGCATATCCTTCTCACTATTAACACCAAAGACAAAATGGTTAAATTGCTTGTTATCGTCAGAAGTAAAAACAATGCGAAGACCCTCATATACAGTACCGTCCTTACCAGTAACTGTATCGTATTTAAACTCTGTAAGCTTTACCTTATAAATATCCCAAGGCTTGAGATAATTACTACCTGTTGCCTCATAACTTACATTGCTCTGCTCAGATCCAAAATTTACTTGGAAACTCATATATAAATTACTTTTAAATAGTTATTAAATTTCTAAATTGTCTAAATCAAAAATATCTTCGTCTGAAACAAGACTATCCTTAACTATTGGTTCCTCTGGAAAATCAATTAAAGAAGAATTAGGATTATCATTTGAAGTGTCTAAGTCTTCCTCACCAAAATCTATATCCTCTGGTGTTAGGTCATCAGAATTAGGTGTAGAATCCTCTAACTCATTCATATCTTCCATAAACTGATTCTTTGGAACATCTATAACCTCTTCTTTAACCTTTTCTGCTGGTATTACAATTTGAACAGGAACATCCTTTTCTACATTTCCTAACATTCTATATACACCAGCATCTGCATATCCTTGCAGCAAGAAAATAGTTCCGTACTCTGCTAACTTTATTCCCTGCTTACCCTTATAGGACATACTTCCTTTTTTAGTAAGCTTATTACCAAGCTTTACACCAAAAGTTTCTGCTTTAGCAATAATAGGATAAGTTACTCCCTTAGAAGTTGTCTCATACTTTACCTTTAGAACATCTCCAGGACTAAATCCAGTATATTGAAGAGCTACTTCATTAAATTGCAGAGTACTATTGTTCTCATATACAATATAAGGTTTAGTAGAATCAATAGCCTTTTCTGGATCTGTAGAAATACGCTCTTTCTTTTGCTTTTTAGTTATAACTACAGGTCTAAACTCAGGATTATCTGAATAATCTTTTTCTTCAGTAGTACATTCTACTACTTTAGAAAGTTTAGTTTCTGTATCGTAAATAATTTTTGTTACTATAGTTGTTTCAATTACCATCTGGATATTTAATTAAAATATACGGATAATTTTTATCTGCTTTCTCTAGTAGAAAGTCTAGTAAATCCTTAAAATCTTCCTCTTCTTGAAAAAATTCGCATTTACAAGTTAAATCATCAATTATAGCCTCACAATCATCCTTATATATCTTAAAGCAATTATCTTCATTTAAATCATCTCCATAATCTACATCTATTTGTGGAGAAAGTGTATAAAAACATTCGTGAAGATATTGGTTATATAAAGCTATAAAAGAATCAATATCAAAATCTACTTCTTCAAAAGTAAGATCTTTTTTAGTTACAAATTCCATATTACACAAGAAAAAGTACTACTGTATCATATCTTCCAGTATCTGCATTTTGCAGAATTTCTTCAAGCATTTCTCCTAATACTAATTCTGTTGCATCTGGATCTTTAAGTTTACGCAGATATTCTACCATTGCATAAATGGCATCAAACCTAACTTCAAACTCACCTAAATTAGAAGGAAGATAGTCATGTATTGTTAAAGTATCTTGCATTTTTCTAACAAGATCATTGTATGCCATGTAAAAATCATCACAATCCATACCATCTTCTCCGTTAGAAAAAACTATCTTTCTTTCTATAGCATAAGCAACTCCCATATTTATTTAAATATTATTTATTAATTAGATTCTTGAATTTCATCAAAATTCATTTCTAAATCTTTCTCAGGATTTGATTCAACAGTTTCCTTAACTTCCTCTTCACCTGTCTCCTCAAAATGCTTAATTCGATCTATGATCTTTTTAAGATTTGGCTCTATATACTTATCAGCAAAACATCCAGCAGTAGACCTACAAGTATCATTACCATTAGAACGAGTTCTAAAATGGTAAATTAGCTCACCAGTTTCTGGATCAAGTTCTCTTTCTGCATACAGATTATAGGTAAACAAGCCATCAAGGTTAATCTTAGATGTTAACATTTTCCCCGAAGTCCAGAGCCTCCATTTAGGCTCTAGTTCAGTTCCATAATTTTCAATATGGGACATAAAGACCACAAACAGATCATCTCTAAGATTTTGAGCAATTCTGATTAACTCTTCGTAATCGCTTGCCTGAATTGTGTATTTTTCCCATCCTTTGTCCAAAGCTTGATCAAATAGACTATACGAGAGCAGATAGTTTAAATCCGATTACTCCTATATCTTTCAATATAGGTCCGACTATATCTTAGCTTCTGTGTATTAAAAATCCTTTATACTCACAAGGTGATCCATATTTTTTAAATCTAGCCGATAATGTATTATAAGTTACTCCAAAATAATTTGCTAATTCTTTTATTTTGGAAAAAGTGTGAATTGGATTTTTTAATTCCTTATCTTCTATATCATAGATATAAAAAACATTACTAACAGTTTTTTTGCCGTGATATTTAAAGTAATATCCGTGATATAGTTTTTTATTTTTTATAGCACTGGCTAATCCATTATAACTATCTACTCCTAAAAATTTTAAAACTTCTATTTTTTTATCAAAAACTTTGATTAGTTTCTTTTCCTCAGAGTACATAGCAATTTTCACACTTTGTTTAAGATTATGTTTGAAAACATATTCTTTATCTTCATCATATTTACTTTTATATACCCATAAACAATCAACGCAAGAGCTTTTTGTTGTTATGGCATTGTAAACAGCAGAAGAAGATACATTATTCTCTTGTGCCGCTTCTGAAATAGAGGAATATTCTTTTATATATTCTCCATTTAAAGAAAGTTGCACTACAGCTATTTTTTTATTTTCTACAGATCTTTGTATAGCATCTTCTGGTCTATGTCCATCTATAACAACACCTTTTCCTCCTTTATCTATATTTAATAGATTATTGGATTCTTTAAGACTTTTAATCCAAAACTGTTCTCTTTCTTCCCAATTATCTTCCGTACACACTTCAATTTCTTCAATGAATATCTCTTCATTGTTGTTATAATGAGAATACATCCATTTATGTACAGGTAAAGAACGTTTTTCAGAATGTTTTGAATTGTATTTGTGTTGTCTAAATCTTTGTTTAAGATTTGAGGACGTTACACCAATGTACCTATAAAAATGTGGTTTATTACTTGAATATAAGCCATAAATTATATAGGTTCTTTTCTCAGATTTTTGCATACTTTATATTTACTTAAAAAGTTAATTATTTAATTATTAATTACTTATTAAGTAAATATAATAGAAACTCCCACCATTTCCAAATATCAAAAATTGATATTTGTACTCCATTTCTGGATAGTCTGTGAACTTTTTTCTAAAAAATTTTTAGAAACTTAGCTGCGGATTGTCCAATCTTTTACATTTTTACTTTACATAGGATAATTACTCCTATCCCTTAAATATATCACTATTTTAAGTTAGTAGTAAAAGCTCTAAGGATGTTCCCGCAATTAAATGAGTTTTACATCGACAATTTCACTTATCGATGATAATTACCTTGATGTCTTGTCTTTTAATATTAATAAAGTTGAGTATCTTACCGATAACTTGATAACTATTAGACACAAGCCAATTAGCAGTATCAAGATTATCCTTACCCATCTTTATATACTTATTTCTATACCCAGGAATTTGTGGTTGCTTATTGGTACAGCTTATAAGAAATGTCTCCTTAGGATCCAGATACTTTATAGAAGTAGACTTTCCACAACCACTTTCCCCACTTATCATTATTGCATTTGCCATAAATTATATCATTTAAATTATTAAAAGGTTATCTTTCTTACTTCTTTTTCTTTAGGAATTAATTCTGTTATTTCATCATAGCTTGTTATTTCCTCAGGCTTTGGTAATTCTCTAAATAAACCTATTCTTCCAAAGAAATTTAATGGAACTTCTACATCAGCTTCACCATAACGATTTTTCAATATAAATAAAGATTTTGCATTTCGTTTTAAACCGTTTGAAATGTTATATCCTTTATAAGTTTGAAGCTTTTCTCTAAATGGATCAAAAAGAAACAGTGCTATCTCGCTATCTTCGATTGGTCCGCCTGAATCTTTTGAATCTGATAGTTGTGGCGTTTGATATGTACCTCCCTTGCGTCTATCCATAGAAGTTGCATCTCTATTAGTCTGCATTACCATCACAGGAGATACACCGCAGCGATTTCTTATAGTAACAGCATATTGAGATAGCAAATCCATTTCCTGCTTTTTAGTACGTCCTTCTTCAGGTCTAATAAGAGACATATGATCCACAATAGCTAATACAACTTTATCTGGATCATTCATAACAAATCTTTTAATTCCTTTATCATCGGTATAAGATTTACCTTGCTTATCTAATTCAGTAAGAAGCAAATGATAATACTTTTTGGAATTTAAAGACATATCATATATAACTAATCTATCACTAAGTGAAGAAATCCATTGTAATCCTTCATCAATTAGTTTATATTCTTCAGCAGTAGGCTTTCTATTAGTTTTACCTAAAATATCTCTTACACTTAATTCCACATTAAATTTCTCCCAAAGATACAAAGATAAAAGTTTACCTTCAATCATTTCCTTAGAAAGCTCTAATGAGAAATAAATTATAAGGATATTCATATTATCTATCAATGGTCTAAACACATAAGAATACAGCGCTAAGGAACTTTTCAGTTATGTTATCTTATAGGTTTTTTATCCTATAATTCTAGTACTTCATTTTGTACTAGCTCGGCATATGTATTCACCCTAATATAGGGGTAGTCCACTCTTGGGGATATTTTATTCTCAAAGTTGAGTTTCAATCCCTATGCTCTACAGTGGTTAAAGTTTTTTAATCTTTAACTTACCTCGGCATTAGCATCTCAGCCTTTACCGATTTTGGACTATTATAATCTGTATAATTACTCATACAGACGGCAATATTCTAAATATTTTTCATATTTTCTATTTAAATAAATTGTTGAATCTTTATACAAATTGTTTAGAATAGTTAATCCTTTTTGTCCTTTTACATGAAATACTTGTACGTATTCACTACAATTAGACTTTTTAATAGGAGAACCTATTATTATTTTATTTTGTTCTGATAAATATTGGATAATATCGTTTAAAATATAAATACATCCAGTTATATTCATTTCCATATGTGTATGCTCTTTATTTGCATATGATATACAACCATTTCCATCAAAATACCCTCTTATAAAATGCCTAATTAAAGAAGTATCTTTAAAGATATTCTTTTCAGGAAAAGAAACAGTTAAAGATTTTTGTGGTGTACACCCATAATCATTTAAAGTATTCCATAAATGTTTATTAGTGATAAACCATCTACATCGTAATGTTTCTCCATTTTGGTATTTTGCTGTTTGTATTTTAACATTATTTCCATCATATTGCATAAAAGCATTGAATTTATTTAACTGTTCTGTATCTTTTTCTGTTAGTGATATTTCAAAACTATAATCCCTTTTAGAAATATATCCATCAGCAAAAATAAAACCTAACCAATAGGCTTTTTCTTCCGTATCAATAACATCAAAAATATTCTCATTAAATTTTGTTTTATTTTGATAGTTTATAATAGGAATATTTAAAGCTTTTATTCTAGTAGTTAAACCTCTTCTTCCAATATTAAATTCCTTAGCTATTTTTGTTAAACTAGGGTTTTCTCCTTTTTGATATTGTTGTACATACTTATCTACAGCTTTTTTTGTGTTTATTACAACATCAACTGAAATTCCGCCAACAACATAATAACCTAATTCCTTTAATTTATTGGAAAGTATTTTACTACTTTCAAGATTTAACTCTTTAGCAATTTGTGTTAAACTTCCTTCTTTATTTAAATATTTTTGTATTCCTAAATCAATTTTTTCATTTATATCCATAATGTTTATGTTTAATAGTTACACATATACAAATATAAACAAAAAAATATTTAGGAGAAACAAGTCTAGAAAATATTTAGACTTCACCAGTTCCAGTTGAACCAGCTATTACTGTGTAAATTTGCTTAACTATACCATCAACAACAGACTCTAATTTAGGTAATCCCATAGAATAACCTATGTTTTTACCTAATTTTCCTTTTTCAATTAATTGTTTAAGACTGGAAGACATTGTAATAATTATTACAACATATCATAAAGATTTCCAATCTCATATTTAATTTCATCTAAAACATCTAGAAGCTCCTCTTTTGATATATCTTCTTTTTTCTTATCAGATATTTCGTCAAGAGTACTTTGAATATCATATACTGAACTGCTTATTTCATTTAAAAGACTATCATTATTTTCATCATACTCTTCAATATTATCAAGGGCTTCCCTAATATGTTCTAGTTCAAAAGTTATGTCCATATTATTTATTATTCCAATAAGTCACTAGCATCCTTAGCTGTATCTCTTATATCAGAAATAAAATCAGCTACATTTTCCTCAGTTATATCTTCTTCATTCATCTTTTTTTCAAATTCATTGCAGTAATATAGAATGTTATTAATACACCTAATTACTGATTCAATGTTACCATTAAGGTAAAAAAATTCCTCATCTATACTATCAAGCAGATCTGTGACAGAAGCTGCTGGTATTTTAAGATTATAAGCCATAAATATAAAGAATTTTATTTTCTATATTTTCTATAAAGGCAATAAGATCTTCTTTAGACATTGTTTCTTTCTTTTCTTCAAAACTATCAAAGACATAAGAAAGTTTTTCTAATTCACTAAAAATCTTATCATCTCTAATTTCTCTTTGCTCATTACATTCAACTATTTTTTGTAGAGAAACAACAATTTTACCAACTTCTGTTTCAATATCATCATTCATAACATTGTAACATTATCAAACTGAAGATTAGTATCTTCACCATTCATAATCCTAATAATTCTCTCCCATCCTCTACTAATTATAAATGTGATTATATTAGTACATATAAGATTATTTTGAACACCATAATCAAGTGCTTTCAATATTTCTTTATGTAGCTGTAAATCATATTTAATAATCTTACAATATAAAGAAGCTACTTCAGATTCATTCTTATATTCTTTAGAATTAATAAGTCTTAAATCTACTGGAGATCCATTAATATATACATTAAAGGGATAATGTTCTCTAAACTCTTCAAATAGCTCATAAGCATCAAGCAAATAAGCTTTATGAAAGTTTTTATTGAAAACTAAATTACAAGGATATTTTAATAGTAAATCCTTAGTAGAAATTTTAAGTGCTTCTTTAACTAGCACTTTCTTTTCTACTAAGGATTCAACAATAGATTTAACGTTTATATCATTAACATAATTTGTTAAAAATGTTTCAAGATATAAAGTGTTACCAGAATTACAGGATTCTCTTATTAATTTAATGAATATAAGTTCTAAGCAAGTTAATCTATATTTAGACAATACCTGAATATCCTGCTCCAAACTTAACTCCAAATTCATCCTGAGTATAATTATTCATTGTTTCAAAATCATTAAGTAAAATCTCTTCCGTAATTTCCTTTGGTATTTCATCTAAATAAAAGTTAAATAGACCAAGGTATTTTTCTTTTATATTAGAAATAACATCGAAAATTTCTTGTTTATCTTTATGTGTTAAATCTGTTAAATAATGAACGTAAACATTTATTTTACTAGTAGTTTCCGATGTCTTTTGAATATAAATATCTATATTGTCTTTATATATCTTGTTTAATTTAAGAAATGCAAAATGAATTTGATCCCTAATATTAGACATAATATAAAAACTCAGAACTTTTTCTGCTAATTCTCCTAATTTAGATTTAATATTATCATAATTAGTAGCTAAGAAAATATCTGAGTGTTCCAACTCAAAAAGATCTGTATAAACTAATCCCTTTTCAACACAAATAAGTCTTGGTAATGGAATAACAGCTTCACAAAGAAAACCTTCTAGTTTACTATCTAAAAATAGTTTGTGCAATCCAATACCCCTATCTATATAGTTTTCAAATACATCTACAGGAATATTGGTTTTATTTAAGAAATAATCTATATTATTTTTTATTACCTTCTCTAATTCTAGAGAACAAGTGATTTCTAAATCACTATCACTAAATCCTAATGGAAAACATTTTTCTATATAGCCAATCATTATTTTATAGATTCAAGAGTCTTTTTAGCATTTTCAAAATAATCATAATTGGGAAGATTATTATCTTCTCTTATCTGATTAAAAGCTTCTAAAGGTGTTACTATATTTAAATCATAGGGCTTAGATAAATCATAAGAAGACTTATAAGCTATATCATTAACACCATCTATATACATAGAGAATTCTCCTTCTAAGTAAGTAATAGTATGCTTACAATCAAACTTATATTCAAGATAATCTTTATATCTATTAGCAAAAGAAGTATCAACATCAATATAAGAACGATCTCTAAATAAAAGATCTAAATCATACTTAGATAATTTATCTACTGAACAATTTTCTCCTCTACCTATATCCTTAAATCCAAGGAACAAAAAATCAAATCTGTAACTTATGCCATTTATTTCTTCAATAAGTTCAGAAGTTTTAGTTGCTCCAAGATATTCAGGAATAAGATGTATTACTAATCTTTTAGATAAAAGATACTCATTATTACTATCTCCCTCTATCTTCCTTAGATATTTTAGTTGTTTTTTATTTCTAACAGAAATACCAATTCCACTTACATAATCCCTTATTATATTAGCTAAATACTCATTTTCATGAAGAATCTTTAAGTCATCAGCAGTTATAGTAATATTTATGATACCACCATGATCCTTGATAATTTTAAACAGTTCTTCTAAATGAGGATATAAAAGAACATTTCCACCACCAATAGAAAATTCTATAGTTCTACTAAAACCATAGAGTAAACTATTTACAATTGATTTTAACTCTTCTATATCAGCATGTTTACCTTCTCTTCCAGCATTCTGATAACAGAAAGGACAATTATGATCACATTGATCTGTGATTTTAAGGTCCACCAACTCTGGATATTTAGGCATAAGAATTTCATCCTCAAAACAAAGCCTTAGCCTATCACCATAATTATTGTAAATCACCCAATAATTACCATTTTCAAATATTTTTTTGGTATCATACGTATCAGGTGTCACTTCTTTATGGGTATTTGTAAAAGTATATACAAAATCATACTCATCAGAACCTCCTACAATTACAATATTTGGATTCTCTATTACATATTTAAGATATTCAACACCAAATTTGAGGTTCTTATTACATCCAGGAATAATATCTCCCCTAAAAAGAGTTCCAAATATACCCTCATAATCATAATTTCTTTCTGACTCCTTCTGTAGTTGTGCTTTTGCAAGTTCTACATACTCTTTCATTTCAGGATAGAAAGTACACATTAAAGAAAATAGATAAGTATCATTATATATACAAGCAGCAATGTACTTAATCTTCGCAGATTTAGTAACAGCTAATGTATTATCGCATCTACCATAAAAATCCTGTGAAAATATATTAATATCTTCGTAAAGATCTTCTGGATTAGTATAAATTACAGAGTGAGTAGAGCTACTGTTAGTAGCAAATCCCTTTCTAAAGTTGTTGATTTGTAAAACTTTCATATTATTCGTATATAAAAAATTTGTATACTTCTTCTGGAAGATACATTCTTAGTACAAAACAAAATTCAGAATAAAAGAAATCATTAGAACTTTCTATATCAAGAGTTTCTGGGTCTACTTTATACAAAGTGTAAACGTCACCATTTGCATAATCTGCATAAAGTAAAAGTTCATCTTCTATATCCTCTTTATTTAAAGTTCCTTCTTGTGTAAATACATATCCTACTTGACCACCATCAAAAGTATCTCCAAAAGGAGATAAACTAAAAGAAAGTTGGGAATGATCCATCATATATACTGGTAATATATCAGTATAATTAAATTCTTCCTTTAACTTATTCTTATAGTCTTCCCAAGAAGTTGCATCATGAATAGTACATTCTTTTTCTCCTAAATTATATTTTTTATGAAGCATAGAATATCTATGCTTGGTATATCTGTTTTCAAGGTATATTGGATTCATATAAGATGTATCTTCCATATATGCTAGAATATATCTAGTTCCTTCAAAAGTTACATCTTTTACTCTTTCCAACCTTTCTACCCAGGTTTTAGCTAAGTTATCTATTAAAGCACTCATACTGTTATAAAATAAGATTTTTTTCTATCAACTATAGGAATATATGCCTTACCATTCAGCATATTATCCAACTGTTCTTCATCTAAAGTTTCATAAGACATATTTCCAATAGCTTTATTCAACCAAGATTCTTCAACAGTATTTTTGATTACTAATATAAAAAGTAAAGCTTCTTTACCTTCTTCATAACGAAGTATTCTACCAAGCTTTTGAATCATAGATATTCTAGAGGAATCATAAGATACTAATACACCAACATTCAAATTTGGTACAGTAATACCTTCTTCTAGCATCTTACCAGAATTAATAACACCATAAGGTAATTCATTAAATTCTTGTAATGTAATATGATTCTTTTTCTTAGTCTTTCCACTATGAAGATAAAAACAATTCTCTACATCTGGTTTTATTTTATCAGCTGTCTTAATTGTTTTTGAAAAAGTAATTATTTTACTTTTCGGTAAACTTTCTACTATTTTTTCAGTTATTCTAATTTTATCTGGATGATTATAGATATAAGATTTACGTATCTTTAGCTCATTCATAAAGCCAAAAACATTGGCATTTATAATAGACCTAACAGCTTTCTTTTGTTGTTCAGTTCTAGCATCTGGATATTTAAATCTTAGAAATTCTTCTCTACCAATATGACCTTTAGGCCCAATACATTTCATTGCAACCTTAAAATCATTTGAAAAGTAATTAAAGAATTCTTTAAACTTTTCATTATGGTTATAGTAATAATCTATATCATCTGGTTCTATGTAAACCTTATAAATTTTTACTGGAGCTATCCAATTATTCTCTAGACATTCTTCTACAGAAATATTATCAACAACAGGAAACTTATTTGTTAGAATTAAATCCCTAAAATCATTTCTATTAATTGTTGCGGTTAGCCCAAGAAAGTATTTAAAGGCTACAAATTTAAACACATTAAGGAATTGCTGGGAAGCCACTCTATGAACTTCGTCAATGATCAACAAAGCACATTTATATACTTCTGTGCTGTGTAGGGCCATTTTTTGAATGGTTTCAACCCAAACATTTTCTGGAGAAATACATCTTTCTTTTAAAGATTTATTCCAAGAATCCTTTAATGCATTTGTAGGAACTAAAACAATGACAGGATAATCTACATCAGTTGGAATAGACTTGTTATAAGCTAGTAGCTTGTTTATTAGGGTCACTGCCATATAACTCTTGCCAAATCCAGTGGTAGCGATTACTATACCTCTTCCACCAGCAGATCTCCACTTTTCAATAGATTCTTCCTGTCTCTTAGACTTTGATTGCATCAATATTCATCTTCATGTTTAGCTAAAAAAGAATAAGCAGCACCTATACCATCTTTACTAAAGATATTTGCTGAGGAATTTATTTTAGCCCAAATATTTGCAAGCCATACTCTATTTATATCTTGCTCACAAATAAAATCTGGTTCCTTATCCCTATCTTCAGGAAAAATATAAGGGTCTACATATATACTTTTAAGATAAGAACTAAAAGTTGTGTTATAAATCAGCACAAGAGCTTTAAATTCAGCATTTAGGTAATTAATTGGACATTTATTTTTAATGTCATCAGTTATAGAATTAGATATAGACGCTATAAGTGTCTTTCTATACTCTAAAACCATATCTAAAGTTAGATGCTCAATATCATGCGTAATTCTTTCTTCAAAAGGTGGACAATAATCTCCATAACCAACTTCTAAAGCTTTTTCTAAACAAAAAATATATTTAAGAAGATGGGTATTAATATCATCAATATAAAAATGCTCTACATTTAGAGTATAACGGCTATCAACTCCACCATAAGCATAATTAAACTCCTCAATCCTTTCAGTACATCTGAGTATTGCCATATTATTTATGTTTACATTCTATAACATTTAAATTATTTTTATTTCGTTTTAACACTAAGGTAATATTTTTAGAAGATATTTCCAAGGTATTATTTACAATAGAATCTTTAAAAGAAGTGTAATCTTGAAAGGTATACTCTTCTTCATCAGGATTTTTAGAAAAATATTCTATAGTTACAGAAACAAATTTTTTATCTAAAAAAGTTATGAAAAAATCTTCCTGAATGTTTTCTGATTTAATAGTTATTTCAGAATGATTATTCCATATTGGATAAGATTTCTTTACTTCCATTACTTAAAATAATAGATAGTATCATCTATTTTTTGGATATGAGATATAAATTCGTTATCCTTAAAGAAGTCTAGAATATAACCAACTGCTAAAGCTTCATTTTTTTCTCTAACTAAAATTATTCTAGTATAGAATTGCTCATTAAAATCCTTATATCTAAAATAAACATTATATCCTATAAAAGGAGAATCAAAGAGAAAGATAGTGTCTTCCACATAAAACTTCTTATCACTTGGTATATTAAATTCTTGGTGAATCGAAGTAATATTTTTAATATCAACTCGATTTTTCAAAAATTCTTCTATAGAGGAAGATTTGCTAAGCATAAAAGCTTTATTTATTGGGAAATCCTTAGAAGTAATTGTCAATACTATAGGATCCTCTATAACAGAACTTAATTTAACAAATTCCATAGTTATTAAGCGATATGTTGTAAGAAAATAAGTTTTTCATCAAATTCTTTTTTAAGAATTTCCTTTAAAAGATCTTTACAAAAAGCAGTGATTGCAGGATAATCTTCAGCAAAGATAAAAACATCTACAAGACTATCAAAGAATAATACTTTATCTAAAGGTCGTCTTATAGCATCTTCTTCACCATAGATTCTTTTAAGGTAAGTATTAGTTTCTAATCTAATTCTACCTTCAATTTTATTGAAGGTATTAAACCTTAAATCAAGTTCCTTTAGGTTGATTTCTGCACCTATAGGAGAATTATCCATAAATTCATACCAAAGTATTAAATTATTGTATGGTCTTACGCACATACGCATTGCCCTTTTTATGTAATTTTTTAAGGTGTATTCGATTACGTCTATATTTGTACAAATCATATCTGTATATTATTATTAAAGTTTGTGGAGATAGTAGGATTCGAACCTATAAATGTTCCAACTAACATATCTCCTATAAAGTAAGATACTCCTTAATTACTTAACTCAACGGATTAAACATTATTTAATTATTAATATTTATTTATCTTACTTTATTTTTATATTTACTCAGTTACATGAGAATAGTGCATTACATTTGCAGGACCCTCAGTAATAACAGGAATATTCCAATAATCCTTTGGATTAGCATCCTCAGGAAGCTCCTCAAAGAGTTCAAGAGTATTCTTATTTCTAAACTTATACTCTATATTTGACACCTCATTGCAATGGAAGAATCCATATCGTGTCATGCGATTAATCTTAATCACATCTCCAGCATTAATGTTATCAGCAGTTCTGAAAACATAGTCTGAAGAATTCTCATACTTCTCCCTACTCTCAGGTTTCATTCGCTCCAACTTAGGAGTATATGTACACTTTCCAATTAAAGTCTTCATAATTTAATTATTTACGTTTATATAATAATTATAAATACAAGAGGTAATATCTTCCCAAGCTTCCTGTGTAATAACAGGATTACCTGCTGGCATCAACTCTTCGTACAGAATCATATCATCAATAAGGGCTTTTTCATCCTTATCTTTAGTATATGATTCATAGTTAAAGGTATTATCAAGAATATCCTTTACAAGCTTTACATATATCTGAACTTCTTGCTCAGAAGTTAGATTATACTTCTTTGTTGGCTTATCTAGACCAAACTTTTTGAAAAAAGCTTCATTTGTCATAACGTTATTGGTTTTACCCAAATTACTGAACAACAATTAATTAACAACTCTATTATAGAAAAAGCATTTGTAATGCTTTCTTTAACAACGTTTACTGGCTCTATAACAACAGTATCAGATATATTTTCCTTTTTGTTTGTAGAAAGATTTGTAATAAAAGTATCATCTATAACAAAAGGATTATCAAATACTATATCTCTATAGATATATCCAATAACATTATTGCATATTTCTTCAAATGATTTATAGTAATTAGAAGAATACATAAGTTTCCTTAAAATATATCCTCCACCAACTACAAATCCAGATTCCAAAGCTGCTTTAGTGGCACAAATAGCATCTTCAATACGATCTATTTTCTCATCTAATTCAGCTTTAGTATTTGCAGGAACAAATAGTTTTCCAGATTTACCATTAAGATTAGCCCTACGCTTAATAAGATTATTCCTAATAGCCTCATCTTCTGTATTAGCTATTTGTTGCTGTAGATAAATAGATCTAGCTTTCTTTTCAAGCTTATCACCACCTGGATTAATAAATTGAATCTCATCTTTTGTGATAATTACTTTATCACAAGTGAGATACTCTTTATTAAACAAAATAATGTTAAGATCATTAGCATTATCTATTCTTGTTTCACCAAATCCTGGGAAATATGATAGATAAAATTTAAGTCCTTGATTAATATTTAGATAAGCTAAATCCAATACTTCATCAGAAAACTTAGGTGCTAATACAAGAAGAGGTTTGCCAAAAGATTTTGCTTCGTTATATGCATCACTAATTACCTTAAAATCCCTAATTTCCTCAGTAGAAATAACTATATAAGGATTAGAAATTTCAACGGTACGTTTAGCTGCATTGGTTATAAATATTGGAGAAACATATCCTGCCTGATACTTTACACCAGAAGCATATTCAATATGATAATCAGAATCCTTAGATTCAAGTATCTCAATAATACCTGTATCTCTAAGATTCCAGACTAATTCTCCAATATTATTTGCTATTTCCTCATCTCCAGCACAAGAAATATTAGCAATATTAATAAGTTGCTCTTTACTTTCTATCTGATTTAGATTATCCTTTAAGACTTTCTCTAATTCAGAACAGAAAAGTTTCTTGAACTTCTTAAACTCGGAAACACTTGTATCTTTTGTACCAATAAAATATCTATAGATATAGTAGGCATACAAAAGAGAGGAAGTTGTACCATCCCCAACTGTTTCATTAGTTTTAAGAGAAGCTTGAGAGATAATATCTAATACTGTTTGTATTTGCTTATTACTTGAATGCAAATACTTTACAATAGTAGCACCATCTTTAGTTACAAATGATCTATATCCATCGTTAATGAATACATATTTACCATTTGGACCTAAAGAAGGACATACCGTATTAAATATTAATTGTAATGCTTCCTTAATTATCTGCTCGCTTTTCATTGAGATAATATACTATATTAGATAACATATTATTCCACATAGCAATTTGCTTGGCAAGAGTAAGCTGATAGTTATTAAGAAGCTTATCCCTAAGAAGAGTAAGCTCCTTTGTTGTTAGGGCTGAATAATTCTTATTTCTGATATTAAGAGCTGTCTTAAACTCAGTAAGAGAAAGACCATTAGGATTTAGTCTAAGGAAAGTATCAACAGGAATACCACACTGAATCTTCAGTGTATCAAGCTTCTCCTTAGGAGAAGTCTTCTTATTAAGATTTAGCTCTTTACTATCCTTAGCATTAATCCATACCCCAAGTCCATAAACAAACTTAGTTGTAAAATACTTCTTAAATACACCAAGCTGATTCAGACAAGAATTTCTAGCATCCTTTATCTTAACAGGAATAAATGTAGGATCAATATTGTCAAACATAATAGAGATTGATTGATCTTCAATATTCTCTATATGCATATTGTTAGCAATAAAGTCTACAAAAGCATTACCTAGTGAAAACTTGGATTGCTGAAGGTTTTCAATGCTTGTAATATACCTAACAAAAAGCTCTGCATTACATAGATCCTTTTGTCTGGAAATTTCCTCATAAATGAGTACCTTACCAAGCTTCTTTGGGTTTGTTGATTGTAGCATTGATTCGCAATGCTTCTTCCACCTGTTAAGCTCCTCAATGGTAGCATCCTTTAGAAGCTTTGTTGTGCCATCAGCCTCTTTCCAGAAGATCTGATCTTTCTCATTTTTATTGGCTGTCTCTCGCATTTCTTTTAGTTGCTCTTCGGTAAACATACTATAGTTCTTTTAAATTTATTGTTGTTCTGTAAACAAAAGTTACTTTTTCCCCTGTAAGTTCAATATTAACTGGAGAAGAGGGATTATCTACAGTCCAGTTAAGGTTATTTATAAGCTTAAAAGCTTGTTCCTTTGTAATAGGAAAATTCTTATGGCCTTTCCATTCAGGACCAAACCTTTTAAATAAAGGTAGTCCTGAATAGATGGCCTTAAAGACTTCATCTTTTTTAGAGCTATCAATCATCTGTATTTAATAGATTTTGGATCTTTGGCTCATGTACAAATTCAATAAAGTGACAATCAGTATTTTTATAATAAACTTGTGATTGTGTTTCTACATTATACCAAGTATCTTGACCTGCTATAACTTCTCTATACTTTAAATAACCAATATCTCCTAACTGTATTGTTGGCATATCCCAATTAGGAAATACTGTTACCATTATATAGTCAGCTTTATACTTTACATCCTTAAATACAAGAGTTTGAAATCCGTTTAATTTATCTGACTTTGCAATTAACTGTGCTTTAAGAGTTTTATACATTAAAAATTAATTTAAGTATAATATCTCTTAATTTCTATTACTTATTGCCTATTTATAGGTTTTATCTAAGGTATTTAATAGATATTAATTATTAGTTAGTAGGAAGTATAATAATACTCCCGAAGTTATTGTTAATCCTCCAATAGTGATACCCATATAAATTCTTTCTTTATTAAATTGAGATTGAATATTCTTTACATGGGTATCACTAATTTTTATGGAGAGATTAAGGTCTTCTATAGTTGCTTTCTGCAAATCTATATACTCTTTATATTTAAGTATTTGCTTATTCTTATTATCTATAAGAATATCTTGTTGATGAATTAAATTCTTAGAATAATGTAAATCATTACATATCTTATTAAGAACCTTTAATTCATCACAAGATATTGATATTCTTATAGAATCAGATTGAGCATTTGCGTAAAAGCAAGTAAGAAGTATTGTAATTATGAACAAGAAAATCTTTTTCATTCTATAACATATACTTGTTTATCTGTAGTAACTCTTCTATTTAGAAAATAGACTGTTGTTCTATTTTGCTCATATAGATGAAATTCTACAGCTTGAACTGGACTTACATCTGGATCTATTATAAATAGCCCAGCTTTTTTGTCCAATGGTGACATAGTACTTTGTAAGAATACAAGTACTGTTACATATTTACCCCAAACTTTTACCTCAGCTTCTACTATATCATATCTATCAGCTGGGAACATTGCAGTAGATATTTGGAATATTCTACGTTCTGGATCAGAAATTACTTCTGTATCTTGATAGTTTGGAACTGTAGTAAAGTAATTTACTTCAGCACCATAGTAATATTGGTATTGATTAAACTTACCAACTTGTGCTGTAGCTGTTACTGAAATCAGCAACAGGATGATATTAAAGATTATTCTCTTCATATTCCTTTATATATTGTTTAAGAAGGGATAAATCTTCTTTACAAGAATTAGCTTCAATAACTTTTTCTGTAATGATTTTATCTCTGTAAATTACTTTAATGTTATTAAGTATTACAGTATCTTTCTTTTGAAGATTTTCTATAGAATCCTGTAGTACTGTGATTTGAGCATCTCTATCTTTAATCTTATCTTTAATAGATTTGATATAGACACTATCTTTATTCAACTCTGCTTCATATTGTATTCCTGTTGTTATAGAGAAAATTACCAAAATGAAACAGAGTGTTGCAAGAGCCACTATTGCATATGCCTGAATGTTATTCTTATTCATATTAATCTTCATTTATAACATCACAAACTACTGCATAAGTAATCCGTGATTTTTCATTATGTTCGTATCTTGTTAGTTTACTTGGATTAAGTCTCTTCTCAGATTGAATATATTCAACCTTTAAAGTAGACATTGATCTTGGTGTAAGTTTTATATAGCTTAGTCTATAAGTATTCATTGTGAACCTCCTAAGGCTAAGAAGAAGAATCCTACTATTATTACTAATGCCCATATTCCCATATCTCTAAATGTTAGAATAAGGATTATAAGGGCTATTATAGCTAGAACTATAAAAAAGAGTATTGTTAATACTCTATCTGTTTTATCTTTCATGGATTTATTATTCTATATTAATGTAAAGGATTACTAGAAAAACTACTGCGGCTACAAATGTACCACAGATAGCTTCAATAAACATTAACAAAATTGCTATTACACAAACTACAGCAGTAGCTTCTAGAACTTTACCTATTGTTTCAAAAATATTATCCATAATCTTTATATTATTATTACTTTTTAGAATTGTTTGAACAATTCTTTGATTGATTTACTTTCTTCTTGAAATGATTTTAGATATTCCTTTAGGGTATATGTATCTTGCTTGTTACTAAGTCTATTCTTAATGATAAGTTTAATACAATGGTCTAAAGGTATACCATAACCAGCTTGTTTGAATTCTTCTTTTTTAGTCTTAGGAGACTTTTTAAGAAGTTGCAGGTCATAAAAGGCTGTATCTGGAACACTTTCAAGAATGAAGTCTTCCTCTTTGATTGTCATAAAGTTTGAAGTTTAATTTCCTTACATATCTCTAACAGAATATTTGGATATTTATATCTTTCATATTCTAGAATATGTTTGATAAGTGTTATTTCTGGATCTAAAAGATCTTCAGAATCTGCTATTTTATCAAGCACTTTCTGAAAAGATTCTTTAGATATATTGAAATAGATAGCTACTGGAAAAACTTCTTCACTATCATCTTCAATATCCAAGAAATGTATAGATTCTTCTGAACCATACTTAATAATCTGATTATATAATTCTGTAATTTGCTTGATTACTTCTTCAGCACTTAGAGAATTATTAAAGAGATTGTTTATATGATTGAGTAGAATTGCTGTTATTGGTGAGAGGTTGAACTCTCTAACATACTTATAGATATGCATGGAAGTTGCTTATAACAATAGTTATCTTTAATTAAGAAAAACGATTCGGTATCTTCAATAAGATTTTTATTTCTTATGTAGAATGCCCTATTAATGTACCCATTTCTGAGTACACCTTTAACTACATGAAGTTTCATTGTTTACATGCTCGTTTAATTAGTTGAATAGCTTTCTTTTTACTGATAACAACTTCGTTTGCTGGAAATTGCTCAGCATTAAAAGAAAACTTTTCAACTAATTCTAACAGGTTTTGTTCTTTACTACTTACCATGATGCCTCATAGTAAAAGTCATAATACCCACTAATCCATAATTCTGAATTAAACAGGTTTTCTAGAGATTTCTTAGTGTACTTTAATTGCCAAAAGTACTTTTCATCAGCTTCTGTATCTGGTAAAATATCTAAAGCTATTGATGGTTCTTTTAGGATTTTACATATCCTATTATAGAGATCTTCAATTAATTCTCTTTCAATAAAGAAACAATTGTCATCTATTGGACCACTTGTATGATCTATAAAGAAATCATGGATTTGCCAAGCTTTACGCCAGTAAATTATTTCAAAGTTTATACTTTCTGGTTCAAAATCCCAAGAGTTTGTCTTCTCTTTGATTGTGTTTTTTAAGCCAGGTTCATCCCATAGATATTTACGAACATTTAATGTTGCATCTAGTCCCATATTATATTACTCCTCTTTTGTTTAATTCTTCTGAAATAAGTGTGAAGTACTTATTTAGAAGATTATTATGTTTAACTTTCTTTATACTTGTTGGTTTAAGACCATAATACTCCTCTAAAAAACTATCAAAAGTTTTAAGTGAGAGCATTACACTTAGGATTTGAAAAGCTTGTGATAAGCTTTCAGAATTAGTTGCCTTAATTGTATTGTCTATATATAGAGCAATTAATTTTTCAACTAACTCGTTGATAGTGTTTGGTTCTGAGAAAAATATTTCGTTGAACCTGTCCTTATCATTTATATATATGTAAGGAAAAAGTACATTGTAGTACTGTCTGGTTGCTTTAACGAGGCTAAACTCGTTAGGAAGTTCATAGGTTTTACACCTATCCTTTGAGGAAAAGATAGCAAGTAACATAGACGATAAGATTGTTTTGGATGAGATGATGAAGAGATCTTAAAAACTTTGAAAGTCTTTTGTAGAAGATTGGAGAAATTTTACTGGTATGTAAGTAAAATTAGAGGTGGGATAAAAAAAATCCCCAATACTGAGATAATCAGTAAAGGGGATTAATTTATGAAGATCTTTTGAATATTTTTATATGTATATATAAAGGGATATTCAGAAGAGGAAGTAATAAGTTATAGGTATAGTTTACGATGTTGGAAACTAACCTTAGGGGGATGAAAGGGTGAAAATGATTGATTTTTGAAGATTGGATCTTGGTTGGTTCTTCAACTGTTTTACTGATGTTGAGAAAAATTTGGGTGATTTGGAAACGTAGCCAGGGTCTGTGTGAGCTCAATCGCCTCTACATTTCAACCTTAACACTCAAAAAATTCCAAGCAAAACCATAATTCTTCCAAAACTTAAAACCATTTAAGTTATCTTCGTTATCAATCCATAATCCTTCTAACTTTAGTCAAGTTAACAAGAAAAATTTCCTGAAAATTCAAATAATTTTTCTGTTTTAACTAAGTTAACCCTAAAATAAGTTGTCCCATGAGGTCTCGAACCCCAAACTTCAGGACCAAAACCTGACGTGTTACCATTACACTATGGGACAAATAGAATTACATATCTACATCATACATTTTCATTAAAGAAGGAAGAATATCTTTTTTCATCGTTCTCTATGGAATTCAAGAAAATGTTCAGATATTCTCCATCATAAACAGTGCCATCTATATTCCTTGCTCTACCTTCTTTTATGAGTTTTGCTAATGTAATAACGTCAATATCAAACTCTTTAGAGAGCTTAATTAAATCAGTTAAATAATTAGCATATCTTTCTAATCTGGAGCAAAGATCTTTTTGATTCCTTACTTGAATAGACAAATCTTCTATAATATGATTAATATCACGAGAAGGTTTCTCTATATTTTCAAAGTATGCTTTAATGTTTGGCATAATCTTTAATATTTAGAAGATTACTAAATCATATTGATAACTCTGATAATTTCTGAAACATCTTTGTCATTAAGCTGCTGCTTTTTACCGCCAATAGTTACGTCAGCATCCTGGTATTCTCTTGGATCGTAATTAATTACACCACAATGAGATATGATCTTGATTGGTGTTTGCCAATTCATACTGTCTTGAAGCATTAAGAAAGCCCTCTTAATATGCTCCATTTCATCGATATTTTCAACCTTAAATATAGATGTCCAATATCCAGAACTAGATAAGAAATATATTCTTACTTGATCATCATTCTCAATTGCTAAGCCGAAATATTTTTCTCTAATGCTTGGAATGTATTTTGGGAAATGTTTACCATCTCTTATAGTTCCATTATAAGCATCGTCTTCTTCAAGACCATAGTTTAGAGCAAGATTATCTTCTTCCCATTTTTCAGAAGACATCAAACACTTCATTAGGTCTGACATTTTTTCTTTAGAAAGCTCAACTGAATTAGCATATTCTGTACCAATACTGTATTTATCTGTTACAGTATGTGTTATAAAGATGTTATTGGTCTTTAATGTTGCTCCTTTACTAAGTTTAGACTCGTCATAGTCCAAACATTTAGCCAGGAATTGCAGATCACTAAAGTATTCTGCTCTAAGACCTAGTAATGTGTTACTTAGGAAACCCAATACCTCATATACTCCGTAGTAATTTCCAACTTTCTTTAAAGAAAGTGTTCCAGATGAAGTTGTATAGTCCATAACTAAACTTTGTTTATTATTATTTTATTAATTGCGGTACCAATGGGATTCGAACCCATGATCTCCTGCGTGACAGGCAGGCATTCTAACCAACTGAACTATGGCACCAAAAATATGGTTATCTCGTTACCAACGTAGCCGAATAAAGATACTGCGCAAGTATAATTACCGTTACTGGAATATGACTTTTTAATCATCTGTCCTCAATAACATCATCCCTAGTTACGAGTAAGTTTGTTACCATAAGTAGCTATCTCTTACGATAACAAACAGATGTTTAAGTATATGTAAAAATCTATATACTTAAAGGCTTATAACCTACCATATGTTAAATGATAGGTTGTTAAAAAGTAAAATAGTACCGAGAATGGGGTTCGAACCCACATGAACATTCCTGTTCAGCTGAGTTTAAGTCAGCCACGTCTTCCAATTCCGTCATCTCGGCATAGCTATATTATTTTGTAAAGTTAAATTAAAAGCTGCTATAGAAACCTTCTAAAGCATCCAATTGAACTTCTCTAAATCCTTTAACAGATTTTTCTAATTCTTTAGAAAGATATTTATTACAGTCTTCAAAAGAATTAATATCTCCTGTAAAATCAGAGGCTTTGTAATAGTTTATATCTCTTATTTCTAAGATTCTTTTAATAGCAGCTCTCTGTTTTGGAGTGCTTTTCATAACTTACATCTTTAATTTTTAAATTATTGAGCCTTCTACAGGATTCGAACCTGTAACATGCTGATTACAAAACAACGGCTCTACCAATTGAGCTAAGAAGGCAATTTAATTTATTGTGGAGCATGGTGGGCTTCGAACCCACAACCTTCTGTTTGCAAAACAGGTGCTCTACCAATTGAGCTACATCCCCAAAAAGATAATTTGATTTTATTTGGTTAAAACCATTAGCTACTTGGTATAACACTATCAAACAAACTATCAAACAAACTTCTTTTGGTTTCTTAGGTACCACCCTAGCTGATTCCTGTTAGACATACTAAACCTAATTCTGTTAGTATGTCTAAATTGAATCATTACTGAAATGTGAGTTTATTACCCATCTATATCCATCATTCCTAGGACATAAACTTGTTTGTATTAAATAAACACAAACTGGGAAACCACGTAGTAACAGTTAAAGACGTTACTAATTCTAATTAGAAAGACAAAGGAATTTATTTTTTGTCTTCGTGACCCCGATGGGATTTGAACCCATGACCCATACATTAAAAGTGTATTGCTCTAGCCAACTGAGCTACGAAGTCAGGATAACCTAAATTGTTTCACAACAACCTAGGTTAAAAGATATTATTTTCATAACCACGTTATTTATTCACAAATCAAGTTCGCATGATAGGACTTGAACCTATAACCTCTGGTGTATAAGACCACTGCTCTAACCAATTGAGCTACATGCGAATATAGAAGAAGTTTTCAGTAACCTATTATTGATCACTGAAAACTTCCTCAAAGGTATAACTTAAAAAAGGAAAATCCAAGTAACCTACTTAACTTATTCAGTATCAGTAAGTTACTTGGATTTTTTCAAAAAGAGGATTACTCCTCAACGCTTACCCAATGGTAAACTGTGCAGGTCTTGGTCATGGTGCCAGATACCACACCATCTGCATAAGTGTTGCGAATAGCATTGAAGTTCTCAATGCTTTCACATTTTACGGTCTGAGGGAAATCGTCACCAACCTCATTAAGAGGTTCTCCGTTTAAAGTGGATACATGGCGTACACCATCGATGTCGATTATGTTGGCATAAAGCCAACTTGGCCAGAATGTGACCTCGATACCTGAACTATTCTTTGCTTTGATTGCCTTATAGGCCTCATCGCGATTAGGGAGGTCCACCTCCTTAACTCCAGTAAAGGAATAAGTCTCACCCTCCTCAGGGCGAGCAAATTCCCTAATTCTTGCAAGATTATCTGCAAGAATAGTCTTGATAGCTGTGAAAGCCTTTTCCGAAAGCTTGTTTACGTTTGACATAATGTAATTTTGTTTAAAAAATGTAATAAATGTGTAAAATTTGTAAATAGGAGAATATTCTCCTAGTACTCGGTACGAGAATCGAACTCGTATTTCAAGAATGAAAATCTTGCGTCCTAACCGTTAGACGAACCGAGCTTCAAGGATGAAAAAAAGTAATATCACCCACCAGCTATGTCCCCTACCTGTTCAGGACTGACTTTTCTGGTAGGAGAGTTGATCAAGAACTTTCCTACAAAATTTAAAAATTCTCCATGAACTTCCAAAAATTTTGGTAAGACTTTATAAGCCGTAACTTGGTAAATATGGAACAGTAGTCTGATTTCCCATATTGAAATAAACCTGTCCTTTTTCTGCTTTGTATATAGTCAGAAAGATGTCATCTCAGTAAATTGTTATCTTTCCAGAGAAGGTAACAATTTCTGCTAAGGGCCATTTGGCTCTTATTTCCTTGATAAACTCTTTATTTACCATAGTGATGTTATGAAAAATAATAAGGTCTACACTTATTGCACCGACTTGTTGAGGACTGACTTGCTTAGCGGATTAAAAAAAAAAAGAAGTCCCCACCCACCGAAGAAATTAATCTTCAGTGAGTGGGGACTTCTAATTAGAGGTTACTCCTCAGTGGGAGTTTCCTCTGATGAAGTACTACGCTCCACAGTTTCCCAACTGTAGAGCTTAATAATCTCTTCAGAGAGACCAACACAAGATCCATTTTCATATTTCCTCTTTAAGCCTATTGTTGCTTCTACAGAGGAAACCTTTATGTCTTTTGTAGACAGGATCTGCAAAAGATCCTCAAGAGGTAAGGAAGAAACCTCCTTGCCATTAAGGAGGTGACCTCTTAAGACAACCTTGGAAGATCCCTTACCCTGAGGAACAGGGTAGGTCTTTACTAACCACGAAGGCCAGAAAGGCCTTTCAATCCCAGAAGCAGTTCCTTTAACGGCGGTTTGACCACCGAGAGGGCTGCCAAAGGGAATTGACGGATCAACATGCCAGAGTTCACCCTCCATAGGAGCGTAGGAAGCTCCTGAAGATGCTACTCTCCAAGCACGTGAAAGTTGCTCATTTTCTTTGATCTCATCCATGATAGCATTAACGTTTGCCATAATGATAAGCTGGTGGCATAATACTACCCAACTCTTAAGCCACCTTAAGCATATAGCTGTTAATCCGCGTTGGGAGGTTTGTGAAAATAATATTACGTTATGCGATAGCCACAATGGACCCACCAAGCATCTGAGAGGAAAACCCAAGTGGGAAAACCAACCAGATCCGAGGTGGGAGCGAAGCGACCACCGATTTCACAACGTAGGTGGGATTTATCCCACCTACGGTGCGAACCTGGTTGGGATTGACTTTTCTAAATTTTCAAAAAAGTAAATTACAAATCGACCTGTTTTACAAATCGTTTTAAAATTTCCAAGGGGTAGGGGGATCAAATACTATATCAGGTCATCCTTGCACAGATATTTCAAGTTTGACAGTATGAATGTATCAAACCAACTCAAGTTAGTATAGATATATCCACCACATTAATATTTAAAATATATTTCTGATTCCCAACACTTTACAAATAAAAATAACAAATTTCTTTATAACTTATTGATTCTTAATAAGTTAATCCTCAATTTTTTTTATTTTTATTCGGAAGATAAGTAATAGAAAATAGTTGTTAAAAAAAAATAACAAAGGCCTTTTACAGCTTATACCTATCTCTAACAATAATAGATTACCTCTTCTTTGAGTAGAAATTTTGTCAAAAAGTCCAAAATTTGTTGTTATTTTTTAACAACTATGCTAATTTTTATTTTTTAACAAATAATTTTGTTAACTTGTAAACATAAGAAAACAAAAATAAATGCTTTATGAAGAAAAATAAAATTTATATTGAGAAAGAATACAAATATCTTGGAGAAAAACCTGGGTTTGAATTACCTCATGGAATATTTAATAAAGTAGTTACAGGATGTGGTGCTACTACTGTTGCTTTAGAAGATAATAATCCAACAATACTTATATGTCCTAGATTAGCTTTATTAGAAAATAAAACTGCTAAATATAATAGAAATGTTAAGAAAGTTTATTGGGTACAACTAGAAGATTTTAAAGATACAACATCTTTAAATAAATATATAAAAGAAACACAAGTACCTAAATTATTAATTACTTTTGATAGTTTTAAAAAGCTTAAAAAATTACTTGGAAATACTATTTATAAATACAGAATAGTTGTAGATGAATTTCATAAATTACTTCAAGATGCTAGTTTTAAAGCAGAAGTATCTCAAAAATTAGTTGAAGATTTAGAAGATTTACCTTATGTGACTTTCTTATCTGCTACACCCATTGTTAATGACTATTTAAAATATATTCCATACTTAAATAGTTTACCTTATACAGAGGCTGTATATGAAGATCTGGAATATGTAAAGATACAACCTATAGTTACTAATAATCCATTACTTTTAGTTAAGAAACTTCTTATACATTATAAACTAAATAAAAAATTTATTCTTACAGATAACAATAATAAAACTGTAGAGAGTAATCATATCTTTGTATTTATAAATAATGTGTATTCTATAACTAAACTTATAAAAGATTTGAATCTTCAACCTGAAGAAGTAAATATATTAATATCTAAATCTTCTAGAACAACTTTAAGAAAAAGACTTGGCACAAGTTATGATATTGGAAATATTCCTTTAGAAGGAGAGGAAGTAAAACCTATTACTTTCTGTACTTCAGCTGCTTTTGATGGTGTAGATTTTTATTGTGAAGATTCAATATCTATAGCAGTAAGTCAAGCAAATGTTGGTTCTACTTTGTTAGATGTTATTACTGATTTACCTCAAATTGCAGGAAGACAACGTTTAACTTCAAATAGGTTTTATAATAAGATATTCTTCATTTATTCTGAAATATTAAATTTAAATAAGATACTATCTTTAGAGGAAATAGATAATATTATAAAGAATAAATATATAAGAACTAAATCCAGAATAAATTCTATTTATATGCTACCTAAACCAGTTCAGTATGAAGAAATATTATCTTTAAAGAAGCAATTGGAACAAGAAGCTGATGAATATTATATAACTATTACTAATACAAATGAAGTAATAATAAATGATTTTATTGCTTTAGCAGAAAGAGATTCATTATTAAGAGCAAGGGATTATCTTACAAATGGAATAAAAGCTAAAATATCACAAAGGAATAATATTTCTATTAATGAAAATATATTTATAAATACAGCGAAAAGTATTGATATAGCCTTTAATTCTTCTTCTGTAGCAAATGCTCTTTCTAAATCGATAAACGAAACACATTTTAAATCTTTAATAGAATATATGAAACCTTATTATAATAAGGAATCTTTACAAATGTTTGAAGCTATAGGTTATGAAAAGAGTAAAGCTTTAGGTTACAATGTTACTAGAATAAAAGAAGAATATTCTTCTAAAGAAATAAATACAGAAGAATTGATTACTCTTTTAGAAACATTGTTTAAAACAAACAATGGATTTTTATCCAATCAAATAATAAAGAAAGTAATAAATTCTTGGTATTCTCAATCTAATATTAATAAAAAATTTACTGCAACTAAGATATTGGAATTATTACCAAATAAAGTTAAAAAGTCTGGTATGAGAATAGAAGATAAACATGTGAATGGATATAGATTAATATAAACAGATTTAAAGTTATTAAAAGAATATAAAACAATCTAAATATTTTTACATACATTTTTCGTATATTAGCTTTTGAATATAAAAATATTTCTAATAATACAAATTTATAAATATAATGAGTGCAGGACCTGATGAAGCAAGAGAAGGACTAAACACTCTTCTTGGATATACTAAAGAAGACGATCTAGCCAAAAAAAGATATAATAACATTATTGAGGAATTATCTGGAACACATTATACTACAGAAGATGGTACTGAAGTGCCTGTGAATATTCCTGATATTTTATCTCACGTTGCTATTGAATCAAATAATTTTAGAGCTGGATCACAAGTTGGTGGTCCAGCTAAAACTATTTGGGGATTAGAAGGACCTTCATACAATAAAGTAAAAGAATTTCTTTATCCAGATGGACGTATTAAAAAGGGAAAAGGTCAAGAGTTTATAGATGCTTATGTAAAAGAAATAATTGGAAACGGTTCTAGATTTATAAGAGGAAGAATGGGTAGAGTTATTGGAGATAACCTTTCTGATGATGAGTTAAATCAACTTAGAAAAGACTATCCAAATTATACATTTACTGTAAAAACAAGAAGAACTAAGAATGGTACCTATAAACAAGTAGATTATAGAACTGATTTTCCATCAAACGGAAAAAGGGATAAATGGGAACGTTATTTACAAAGCTTAAAATATAACCTACCAAATAGATTTATTTTATTTAGAGATTGTTGGTCTAGTGGTGGAATTGGTGCCGATGAATCTTTTATGAAAGGACAACCTTTGATACAAAAATTATGGGATGATGAACCTGGAACTAGAGACACACGTGCTTTAAATGCTTTACAAAAAATCTATGATGAGAGAAATCAAGATAGAAAAGCTATGGATCAAGCACGTTATATGGTAGATAGAACTAATGAAAAGGTAAAAGCTGCTGAATGGTTAATGAATGAGGATTTTGGTGCATTAAAATATAGGTTTTATCCTTATTATGGAAAAGCAAAACTTTTTTCAATGATATCGAGTACAGTTCCAAGTCCATTACAACCTATGTTTTCTGGTTTAAATTCAACATTTTCAATAGCAGAATATATTGATAAAAAGAATAGGTCAAAGTCTAAAGAAATAACATACACAAATTATACTATTAAACGTGGAGATACTTTTGGTGGTATAGCTAATAAATATGGTATTTCTTCTGAAGCTTTACAAAAAGATAACAACATTACAGATCCTAATAAGATTAAAGAAGGACAAGTATTAAAAATAAGACAATCTAAATAATTATATGAAGAAGTTTATTAATTGGTTAAAGAATCTTTTTAGAAAGATCTTTGGATGCAATAAAGAAATAACGTATACATTTGAAGTAAGTCCTAAGGAAGTTACTTTAAAAAACAATAAAGAAGTACAACTTATTGTTAAAAGTATACGTCATCAAAGAGGTAAGAAAGATGAGAAAGTAGATTTTATTATTGAAGATTTAAATACATTACCAAATTGGATTTCTGTAAAGGTTATAAGAAATCTTAATGATTATGATTTAATAACTGTTAAAAATAAGAAACAGTAACTTTAATATTAAATAAAAACTATGATACTGGAAGAAATAAAGACAATTGAATTTTGGAATTACTTTCCACCAGAATTTTCTGCAAATCCAGATGAACATTTTATAAAGGCTATTGGAGAAACAAGAGAATCAATTGTGTTATCAAAGGTAAATAACCAGAATGCTGATTGGGAGATTTCAAATATAAATAAATTTCCAGAATGGCTTACTGCTTCTAAAAAGGATGCTAATACTCTATTGATAAATGCAAATGCAAATTCTGATGAACAAGCACCTCCTTCTCCAAGTAGTTATCCAAAAAGTGTTTTTAAAGCAGATAAAAAATATCTGTCTAAAGAACAAACTTCTACACCTGTAGAAAGTTTAGTTGATGATAAAAAAGCATCTTGGGATTATATAAATGGTGACGGTGGAATCTGGGATTTAAATTCAAAAGAGTGGATGAGAAAGGAATATACTATACCATATTGTATTAAGATAAAAGAATATGGAGATGATACTTTAAATATAGAAATTAAGTAATTATGGCAGATTTATTACCTATAAATAGTGAATTTGATTATAAAGCAGATTCTTGGCAATATAAGTTAAAAATATTTCAAAAGGATACTAATAAAGAAGAAATTATAAATATTGTTTATAATGCAAAAAATACTACATATGACAAGATAAATAAAGAAAAAAAAATAAAACTTAGCTCAAAGAAAGCTAATATTACAAAAACAATTTTTGAACCAAATGTTAATGAAGCTAATTTTCCATATTGGGTACAAAAGAAAGACGAAGATATAATTATTACAGCAAATCCAAATAATATAAAGGTTTCTCATTTAGATAAAGTAACTTATTATACTTCTTTAGGATTACCTTGTGATCCAAGTGATCCAGATGATCCTGATTTACCTTGTCCACCAGATTTTGACCCAAGATTACTTGATCCTGATTGGAATTCTATTAATAAACCTCCTAAAGTAGGAGGGAACTATATAAACCAAGTAATTACATCTACACCAAGTTCTTATAGAACATGTATTATAGATCACCCTGAACTAGTTAATGAACAACTGTTTATCTTCCAACAAGGAACAGATGATAAAACACCTGATGAAATTTTATGGAGAAAATACTTCACCTTTAAGCATAAAAAAGGAGTTAAGGATCCAGAAATTATGTGCAAAGTAAAAGTTCCAAAAGCTGAAGGTGTTGATATAAGAATAGAAGCTAAACTTTATCCAGAAATAAATTTAAAGGATAAAGAATATATTAAAATGTGGTGGTGGTATTCTGATGAAGGAGAAAAAGGAAATTATGTAAAAAATCATTGGCCTAATCCAAAAGATACAACTTCTTTTTATTATGGTACAAAAGACAAGGATTTAGCAAAACGAGAATATACTTGGCATTTATTTTCAAAGGCTGAGCCAGAATTAGTTGATACAGAATATACTGTATCTGGATATATAGGATTCACATTACCAAAAGATTTTGATTTAAATACTATCTAATTGCTAATACTATAACAGATATAAAAATAATTTTTTAAAAGATATAAACAGATCATAGAAACCTTTCTATCAATGTTATAAAGATTTCCATATTTATGTAGAATATATTTATAGAATGAATTTAAAACTAATTCCAAAGATTTTTAACAATATAATGGAAATTTTCTCTAAGTTTGGTTATGTAAAAATTATATGTACCTTTTTACTTTGTTTAATAATGTTTCTAATTGGAACTACTGCTGTAAGAATATCTAATTCTGGAGCAATAGAAAAAGCCTTAATGGAATATGATAAGCAAGCCAAGGATAAAGAAAATTTACGTAGAGGAATAAATCCAAAAATTAATTCTTTATTAGACAGAGCTTTAGTTAATACTAAAGCAGACAGAATTTTTATTTTTGAATATCATAATGGTACCCAATCATTAGTTGGTGTACCTTTTATATATGCAGAAATGACTTATGAAAGATATAAAGATGGTGTAATACCAACATTAGATGAATTCAGTAAATTAAATACTTCAAGATACCCTATATTTAATTATGTTAATAAATATGGTAAATGGGAGGGATCTATAAAAGATTTAGAAAAAGTTGATCCAAGATTAGCTAAAAGACTTGATATTGAGGGAATTAATTATATTTATATAAGAAATTTACTGGATAAGAATATGGGTAATACTATTATAGCATTTGATTCTTGTACTTACTTAGAGAGTTCTTATGTACAGTATTATCAAGAACAATTAAATTATAAAATAAGTAATTTATTTAAATTATAATTATGCCAACAGGTAAAAATAAAAAACATCTTAATAGGCTTATTAGTAGAAATATGTTTGGACATTCTCCAAATCCAGCTAAGATATTTGATGAGAATCCAATTATGAGAAGAGGAGTTAGATATTATTATTCTACCAATCCTGCTAATATAGGTGAAAATATTATAGATGGAGCTTCAATGAAAACTTGGAGTGATACTAAAAAGAAGAATTTTAATAAGTTTTTTAGAGAAGCAAATATTAATTTAGATGCAACTGGTAATCCTTATATAGTATCTAATGGAGAAAAGATAGGCATTAAACTTATACAGGAGGGTGAAAATACTATTAGAATAGAAGCTCCAGCACAAATAAGAACAGCTTGGAAAAACACTTATCCATCTATAAGTGATATGCAGATTAAAATAGATGGTGATAATATTTCAGGTATTAAATTTTCAGATGAAGATATTTTTGTTCCTTTAAAGGATCTAAAAGGAAACGATTCTTTTAGTAATGCAAGTAATTTTAGAGTAAATAGATTACTTAATTTTCCCTTTGATACTACAGGTAAAAATGCTTTTGTAAGACGTGCAGCAGATTATTTAACAATTCCTGGGTGGATTGGTGCTGGTGCTGCTATTAGTTCTGGTGGCACTAAGTTATATCAATATCTTAGAAGTCCAAAGAAGCAGAATACTTATGTAGAATTACCAGAACAAGATAATTCTGAACCAGATACTTGGGAGAATGTTCAAAATACTAATGAACCTTCAAAAGGACAAGATAATACACAAATTAATAAAGACAATATATATTTATTTATTCCTAGGTAAAAGATAATATGAAAAAGCTTTGGAAGATCTTTTTAGATATTGTGTCAGATGAACGTGAACCAGATGCTAAGAGAATAGGAGGATTTATTGGATGGTGTGTCTGCGTCATATTGGCAACTGTTGGAGTGTTTATAGAAATAAAATCTCCTGATATAGTGGACACATTATTCTGGACTTCCTGCATATTATTAGGTATAGATGGTATTAAAGATATAGTACACAATAATAAGTCTAAATAATATAAATGAATAGTAATATTACAGAAAAATTTCAAGGTGGAGGTAAATCCACAAAAGCAGTAAAGAATATTTTAAATAATATCTCAAAGACAGCAAAATCTGCTTTAGATAATTTACAAGATTATGGGAGGGAAAAGAATCTTCCAAGATGGATTACAGATGCATTTGATCCTAATAGAGATTTAGCTCCTTATTCTGGAAAAGAAGCTAGTGGTGTTCTTCCTGAAATAAATATGGAACGATTTAATTATTATCCTGCTAACATTAATGAGGAAAATTTATCACACTATAATTTTTATCAATGGAATCCTGTACACTATACTAAGGAAACTCCAACACCTGTATTAAGGCAATATACAGAATATAATCAAGGATTAATTTCTAAAGCTCTTAATATGGGTTTAGATCGTTATTCTAAAGATATTAATTTACATCCAGTTAGTTTAACTACTAATAATAAAAATGGCATCATAACTCATAATGTTGATGTACCTACATATGTTAATCCTATTAAGAATTATTTACATCCAACAAATGGTGCTAGAAGAGTTGAGGCAACTTATATGCCATCAGAAGGATATGTTTATGAGAGAAAGGTCTCTTCTCCAAATGGGGATATACAAACAATTACAAGAGTAAATGAACAAGAATTACCTTCATTTAAAAGAGCTTTAGAAAAGGAAGGAATGATTAATTTTGGTAATAAGGATAAACTTACATATTCTTATAAATTACCTGATGGATCTATGGATTCAAATAAAAGTAAGGTAGATTTTATCAAAGTACCTGTTGAACCAATAGATGTAAGGCATATTTCAACTTTAAGAATACCAGGTGAACCTTTTAGAAATAATCAGTTCTTAACCAAAACAGTACCTGCAACTGCTGGAGCTGGAGCAGCAGGGGCTTTAGGAGCGTATGTATATAATTTAATTAAAGATAAATCAAAGGAAAAATAATATTATTATTATGACAAAAATAGACAATTCAAAAAATATAATTAGCAATTATACTGGAGATCTTTATAAGAAAATAACTGAAGAAGGATTAAGTTTTTCAGAAGCTTTTGATGATTTGTCAACTAAATATGGTTATGCTAATAGCTCTCAAATAGCAAATACTAGAAATGAACAAGCTTCAACAACCAAATATGTCAGATCCACGCAACCAGTTAATCCAAGATTAAGAACAACTGATCCTAATTTTGATACTCTTAATGGAACAACTTCATATAAAGGAAGAGAAGATGAATTAGTTAAAATGGGATTAAATCCACACCAAATGGGCTTAAGGGAAGCAAGATATAATATAGATGTTTCTTCAAGAAAGGGTGGATATATTGATACAAGTCCTTTAGATTATGCAGGATATTCTACAAATCCTATTGTACGTTATCAATACTTACAGGCAAGGTTACCAGTAAGAACAAATGCTGGTAATAGAACAAATCCAAATAGGGTTGTTTATACAGGAACATTGCCAGACTTAGAGGTTGTTACTAAAGCCCCAAGAATAAGGCGAACATTAATTAAAAAACCTGCACCAAATAAACCACAAGTTATTCAGGTTGAACCAATTAATGCAAATAGCCCACAACTTATGGTTGAATCTCCACAAATTGGTGTTCCAGATGTTACCCCAATATACACACCAACTCAGCAAGCCTATTCAAATTGTGATATTGATCTAGGAACAATGAATCAGGGAATGCTTGAAACAATTGTTAGAGATTATTATCAAAATGATCTTTCTCCAGATCAATTATTTACAGATGCAAGAGGATTTACAATTAGAACTGGAGATGTTTTAGGTAAGTTATTGGACACGGAGCAAGGTAGAAAATGGGCAAATAAATATAATAAGGGTAGAGGACTTATAAGACGTGTTAATTAATAAAAATAAAAGATAAACAAAAAGCACTGAACCAACTATAAATTGATTCAGTGCTTTTTTATTTTAGCTAAGTTCATTAAAGATTTTGTATGCGTTTTTAGATCTTTCGGATAAGAATGTCTTATAAATGTTTTTAGAGTTTGGATAATACTTAGCATAAGTAGAATTTAATATTTCCTCACTTATTAAATTACCTCCACCACCATTTTCAAAACCTCTAAGCCAAACATCCGCAGCCTCTTTAGGTGTTTTACATTGCTTAATTTTATCAACTATTTGATGAGTATGGGTTAATTCCCATTTAATAAACTGAAGTTGTTCTTCCAGATTACATTCTTTTAATGGTTTATTAAATAAATATTCTGCTTTAGCTTTTCTAGAACCAACCCACTGAGCTATACCAGTATCAGTACCACCTTTTCTAACAATGTCTGGTTGTAATCTAGATTCAGAATACAGCACACCTAAAATACCGGAAATTTGTTCCTTAGTAAACCCATATTCATCTGCAAAGAATTTATAAATAATATCCCTATTATTACTATAATCTTTAGAAGTATTTTTAGTTGTCTCTCCTTTCTTTACATAGTAATCGCTATCTTCTTGTTCTTCTAATATAGAGTTTATCTTATCTTGTGGAATATATTTATTAGAAGTAATTTCCATTATTGGATCTAATTGTTTTGGAGTATATTCTTTAACAGCACTTTCTTCATCTTTTACTTTATCATAAGTTTTTAAATTAAAGATATTGAAAGGACTATTATCTAATATATCATAATAAGAATAATCACTATAACGAGTGTTATCCTTTGTTGGAGTAAAATCTATATCCGAAAAAATATTTGTCATAATGAATTTTTCTTAATACTTTTTATACATATATTTGTAAATATAATAATTGTATTCAAATAAGAAAATCTTCCATTACTTTAACAAAGTAAATATGGAACAACCAAATCAAGAGTGTATAAAATATGAGTATAATATACCTGAATACAAGCTATATTCTATAGGATGTTTATTTTCACCATTAGATATTGCTTATAACAGTATTGAAAATGAAATAAATTCAAAAAGTCATATTATAGCAAATAATAAAGTTAATGCTGATATATTTTTACTAAGATCTTGTTATCTTTTTAGATTCTTTCAAGAAGAACTAAAACTAAAGGAATATCAAGCATTAGCTATTATGTGTGTATTATATTCAGAATCTAATTTAAATTCTGATATTGGGAAAACAGCGCATGGTTTAGCCCAATGGACTGGACGTAGGAAAATTAATTTTCATAATTTTGCTACTAACAGTCTTGGTCTAAAAAAGCAAACGACAATTAAAAAATATTATTTTACAGCTCACACACAATTTATAAAATATGAATTATCTACTTCATATAGAGATATTTTGTTAATACTACAAAAATCTAAAACATTTGAAGAAGCAGTAGATATTGTATTACGTGGGTATGAGAATGGGGATGGTAGTACATTAGCATCTAAAAGAACTATAAATAATGTATACCGTTCTCAAAATCTTTCGTATAGAAAACTATATAATGATCGAATAAATAATAAACAATATTTTAAATTTTTAACTGATGAATTATGATAAGGTAAATGGTAAAGTTGGATTTGTAGATTCAACTCATGTCTATGAAAATTTAGACACTAAAAAGAAATATACTTCAGTAACAACTCTTATAGGTAAATATGCACAACCCTTTGATTCTGAATTCTGGAGTGCTTATAAGGCATTAGAAAAAGTAATGGGTAAAGATTTTACAAATATTAAGAAGGAGTTGTTAAACCAAAAGAAATTTGAAGAATCTTCTTTAAAGAGCTTAAATATTTCTAAAGAGGACTTTATAAATGCTAGAGCTCAAATTCTTCAAGAATGGAAAGATACTAATAAAGCTTCTACTGATAGAGGAACAGCTATTCATGCTAAAATGGAAAATTCTATGTATGAATTAGCTACAAATGTTTCTTTAAAGAAATATGGGATTGGTGGTAAATTTGATGTTAGCACTAAATACGAATCTTTTTTAAATACAGAATCTGGAATATTTCCTGAATACTTAATTTATAATGATGAATTAGGTCTTGCTGGTCAAATAGACCTACTTGTGAAGAGCCAGGATAGCATAACCATTATAGATTACAAAACTAATAAATCTATCGATCTCCACAGCTATTATAACCCTAAAACAAGGTCACATCAAATGATGCAGTATCCTCTAAATACTGTAGAAGATTGTAACTACTTTCATTATGCATTACAATTATCAACATACGCATATATGCTTCAAAAGTGGAATCCTGATTTTAATGTAACAATGTTAAAATTAGTTCATTTTCCACATGAGGGAGGAGAGGTATATTATGATGTACCTTATCTTAAAGATGAAGTTGAAAGAATGATAAAACACTACAATAAACAAAACTCATCTAATAACAGATTAAAAAGAATACAATTCTAAATTAACCTAAACAATGGAAGATTTTATTTCAATAAGACAAGAAATATGCAAGGCATGCCCTTTAAATAAAAATGATATTTGTAATAGTTCTTTATATTTAAATAAAGAGACTAATCAAATATCCTTAGTACCTAAGGAGGGATTTAAAAATGGCTGCGGATGTTATTTACCAGCTAAGATAAAAAATGAATATTCACATTGTCCTTTAGTAAAATGGTAAAAATATTAAAGAAAATATGGCATATTTTAATTGCTAATCTATATTACAGACCTTTTAATAAAAACGAATATCTTTATTTAAAAAGGGTTCATATATGTAATAAATGTGAACACAAGAAGAACCATAAATTAATTGGTGATTATTGTGAATTATGTGGTTGTCCTTTAAAGTCTAAATTAAGGGTAGCCGATGAAAAATGTTTAATAAATAAATGGTAAAATGAAAAAAGAAAATTTAAAAAAGTTTACAACTTCTTCTGAAAAGATTACTGATGTATCAGAGGAAATGCAGAAAATCATTGATAGGCAAAATGCACTACAAGGAGAACTTAATAAAACTTCAGACAAACTGGTGAATGAACAAAAGGTTCTTTCTGAAGAAGCAGAATTAGTTCCTCTTGGAACAAATGTATTAGTAAGACCTTATTCAACTAATCCTTATGCTCAAATGCAATTTGATAAAAATGGAGTTATTGTTTCTAATGATACGCCACATAAGGTAAAGAATGAAGATTCTGGAGAGTTGGAAACAGCAGAAGAGTTTATTATTGTGGCAAGAGTTAAGGAAATTGGTCCTGATGTTAAGAACATTATGGTTGGAGATGATGTTTATTATACTAAGCCATCTTCTACACCAATTCCTTTCTTAAAGCTCGGAATGTATGTAGTACCAGAACAAAGAGTTTTGGCAATTGTTAATAATAATGTAAAAAGTAGATGGAAAATTTAAATCAAGAAGAGAAAGTTTATTTCACACCTGGTGATGTTGTTACTTTAGATAAGAATATAGACTTCGCACCTAAAATGTATGTGATACGAAAGGAAATGTCTTATCTTAAAGGTGAGAACAAAGCTAATTTCTTAGGTATAAGATGCAGATGGTTTGATAAGAATTTTGGAATTCAAGAAGCCGTCTTTGACACTAAAGATCTTAAAAAACTTTAAATTAAAATATTTTAAATATGGACGAGAAGCAACTTCAAGAACAGTTTATTGTTTGGTTAGCACAGAAAGTTGGTGCAGTAACTGAAGATGGTCAAATTGATGAAAAGGCACTTCAGGCAGCTGTTCAGGAAATGGGAGAAGATGGTATTAAGCAAATGCAACAGCAATTTATGCAGGAAATGCAGCAATCCCAAGTACAGTATGCTAAGTTTGGTGCTAAGCTTAATTATGTAGATAAGCTTCGTAGACTGTAATGAACATATTTGTTTGGAACTCTCTTGATTCTATATTAGAATTAAATCAACCAGAAATTCTTCTTATTAAAGAATTTAAGGATCTTTTTGAAAGAGATTCTTCTAAAGGAAAAGCTAAATCATTTCGTGAATTTACTTATATCTATTTAATGATAGATTGGAAATCTCCATATGCTGAATACTCAGATATGGAACGTCATGAAGCAGCTATGTCTGATTCTAATTTAAAACAAGAAGAATTTGATGATCCTGTATTTAGAACAGCCTGTAAAAAATATCAAGAAATGCAAAATAAAAACATTAAAATACAAGCTGTTCAATCTGCACAATTTTTAGTGCATAGGATTATAGATTATTTCGATAATATAGTTGATTTTGAAAAGGTTAATGAGAATGGTATGCCAATATATAAAATGAAAGATGTTATGACAGAAATGTCAAATTTAGGAGGAGTTCTAGATGAATTAGATGAACTTAAAAAACGAGTTAAAAAGGGTATGGCTTCTGAATCTGATTTGAGAGGAGGAGCTACTGAAGGATTTATACCTGATTAATAAGTATATTGATAATGAAGTGGGATGTAAGTAAAAATGAAAATGTAAAAGTATTTGATCCTAATCTTAGTTATGAATTAACAGGATATAGACCTATAGATAAAACTAGAGGATTAGATTTTAATCCAGAATGGTTTTGTGAAGCTAGAAATACCAAAATAAGAACAGGTAAATATTGTCAATATCCTATTGGTTCTAAAAAATATAGGGAATTTTGGAATGAAGAATATAAAAAATGCAGAGATGGTTTAACTTTACACGAGTATACTATTACAGGAGATCATTATTTCTTCCTAAATTTTTACCAGTTAAAGACATCCTTTAAAGTTAAAAAGGGTGGTGGAGGAAGATCTGTTGGATTTCCTTCTTTTTATGTGACACAATATGAATATTTCCATTATTTGGAAATGTGCAGAAGATTGTTTAAAAATGCTTGTGGATTAAAAGCACGTGCTGTTGGATTTTCAGAAATAGGTGCTGCAATTGTCTTGAATATGTATTCAACAATAAGACATTCTAGAAGTCTTATAGCAGCTCCAAGTGAACGACACTTAAAACCAACCATTAAAAAGTGTAATGACGAATTAAACTATCTTAATACAGAAACTGATTCTGGATTTTTAAAATTACGTCAAGTAAAAAATACAGAAACATATAAACGAGCTTCCCATATAAATAAAGATACTGGTGCTGAAAATGGTTTTATGTCTGAATATGAAGGAATAGTTGCAGATGACCCAAATAAAGTTCGTGGTGATCGTGTTGACTTATTACTTCATGAGGAGGCTGGATCAAATAAAAATTTAACTGCTTCAGTTATTCAGGGACAAGCATTAGTAGAAGTTAATGGTGAACCTGTTGGTATTCAAATATTATGGGGAACTGGCGGTGATTCTGGTTCAAATTTAGCTGGATTAACTAAGATATTTAATAATCCAGAGGGCTATAATGTGTTACCCTTTAGGCATAATTACACACAAAGTAGTCAATATATAGAGTCAGGTATATTTATTCCTGCATTTAGATCAGTAGTACCTCTTATGGATAATCGTGGCTGGTGTGATCCAATAGAGGGTAAAAAATATTATCAGGCTAAAAGAGATCAAATTCAAGATTCCCAAGATTTATTAAAACATTGTGCTGAATATTGCTTTACTGTTGAAGAAGCCCTTGCCTTAGAGGGAGAAAATTCTTTCAATAAAGTAGGATTAGCTGAACAAAAAAGTCAAATTGTTGTTCATAAAAATGGAAAGAAAATTGATAGAGGTAGTTTTAAATGGAAATTTCCTCTTAATCAATCTATTAGAAAATCTTGGGACACTGTAGAAGGTGTTAGTTTTTCTAAAAATAGGGATGGTAAAGTTCTAATTGTAGAACACCCAATATATGATGCTTCAGGAAATGTTCCTAAAAATCTATATGTAGCTGGCATAGATAGTATTGATATAGGAACTGGTGATACTTCAGCAGGTACTAGAGATCCATCAGATTTTTGTATAGTGGTGTTGAAAAGATCTTTTGGATTAAGTGAACCTGAAGTTGTTGCTATGTATAAAGATAGACCTACAAATGTAAAACATGCATACATTATAGCATTACAAATGCTTATGTATTATGATTGTCAAGCTGTCTTAGAGGCAACAAGGGTATCTATATTAAATTTCTTTAAAGAAAGAAAAATGGCTGAAAAATATCTTATGAGAAGACCAAGAGCAACTATGAATAATGTTAGAAATAAAAGAGCTAATACTTATGGTTCTCCTGCAACTCAGGTTATTATTAAGCATCAATTAGAATTGATTTCAGATTTTACTTACGATTTTTCCCAAAATATTTGGTTTGTTGAAATGCTTGATGAGTTACTAACTTATAGCTATGAAGCAAAAACTAAATTTGATATTGTAGCTGCTTTTGGAATGTGCTTACTTGGAGATGAAGAGTTATCTACATTTACAACAGTAAGAGAAGAACCAAAAGAAGATTGGCAAGATATGGGATATTACTATGATTCACAAGGTATAAAACGATTTGGTATTATACCTCAAACAAATAAAATGCAAATTATAACAAACAATAATGTCTGGAGAAATGAAAATCAATACGGAGTTAGGTCAAGCAATCCGAGACTTAATACTATGTAAATTTAAGCTAAATTATACTGGTAATATAGAAGTAAGAGAAATTACTTATCCAGATAATGGAGAAGAAATAGTTATTGGTTATGAATTGAGATTAGGAAATCCTAAATTACCTGCTTTTGTGTCTATAGTTAAATATGGATCTAAGAAAGCCTTTTTAAACTTTATTGAGAAAGAACTTCAAGATAGACATTTAGAAGCTATTAAATATTACAGTGTTAGATTAACCTATGGGGAAGCAAAAGACGGATGCAGAACTAATCAGTAAAATAAATTATTGTATTACTGAATTAGTCCATAATAAAGAATATCTAAAGAAAGCATATAATTACTATAACGGTGTATTAGATGCTGAACAATATAAATATCTTGAAGATAATTTTGGTTTAGGTAATCCAACATCTATGGAATTTATACCATTAATTAAAAAGCATATAGATGCCTTAGTTGGCGAATATTTAGAAATGCCTATTATACCAAAATTATCTTGTAAAGATAAAGAGACAATTTCCAAAATAGATAGGGAAAAGAAATTAAAAATAGCTGATGAAACAATAAAATTCTTTAGGGAAAAATTAGTAACTAATCTTACAAATTTATTAATGGGTAAACCAGATGCTGTAGATACTAATATTTCTAAAGCTATAGAAGATACTAAAAAGAATGTAGAAAATGATTTTGTTTCTAACTATGAAGTAGCTTCACAAAATGTTCTTGAATATCTAATACAATCTGAGACTATTTCTATAAAAGAAAAATTACGTAGGCTTTATCTTGATTTTCTAATAACAGGAGAATGTTATTTTAAAGCTGTTCCTACAGGAAGTGGTACAGATAT